>Ga0208646_1001676_pt1 | contig 10254 bp, 10 predicted proteins | sample AntAceMetag02UK8_FD_184762 | JGI IMG/M metagenome (GOLD analysis project Ga0208646, IMG submission 184762) | Saline lake microbial communities from Ace Lake, Antarctica - Antarctic Ace Lake Metagenome 02UK8 (SPAdes) (version 2) | ecosystem: Environmental > Aquatic > Non-marine Saline and...
CCAAATAACATTGCAGCAGGGTGATAGTTAGACCAATAGTGAGTCCAAGCAGCACCACCATCAACAAGACCCTTGTCAACAGCTTCTAATGTTTCTTTAACACCTACAACTTCTCCAGCTCCTAGAAGTTCAAATTTTAATGAACCACCAGTAAGGCCAGTAACTCTTTCAGTCCACATTCCTACGATTTGTGCATCATAAGAAGTTTTCGGAAAGGTCATTTGTATTTTTAAAGTTTTAGCAGAAGCAGAAGCAATAATAGATACTGCAAAAACTAAACTTAAAATCAATGTTGTGATTTTTTTCATGTTTTCCCTCTCTGTTTTTTTTATTAAGTCTTAATAAGGATAGAAATAAACATTATTGTAAGAGAAAAGTAAAACTTAAAATAAAATAAACATTAAAGATACAACCTATGGTTTATTATGGTTATAGGAGTTTCTTGGTATGCTTTTTATACTGTTAAATTACTTAACAAATAAAATCTTTATTTATTTCCTTTTGGATCAAATGGGTAATTCCAAGCATCACCACCAATCATTTTAGATATTCCTGAATAGTCAGTATCACTATCACCCTCATCACAGAATTTTGAAAAAATTTCTAAAGCAGCTTTACCCAATGGTGTAGAGGCATCAACAGACTGAGCAGCATCCATGGCTAATCTTAAATCCTTCCTCATCATTGCTGCTGTAAAACCTGGTCGGTATTTATTATTTGAAGGAACTCCATCAGTAAGATTTGGTAAAGGTGTATAATTAGTCATAGCCCAATTATTTCCAGAAGCAGCTTTTATTATTTCATGAACCTTTTTAATATCCATTTTTAATCTTTTAGCTAACATTAAAGATTCAGATGCTGCTATCATAGAAATTCCTAAAGACATGTTATTGCAAATTTTTACCCCTACTCCACTTCCTTGAGCGCCCGCATGTAAGATCTTTTGTCCCATAATATCAAACAAAGGTTTTGCTAATGCTACAGCTTCTTCACTTCCACCAACTAAAAAATTTAATTTTCCAATTCTTGCTCCCATCACACCACCAGTAACTGGTGCATCTATCATTTTAATTCCAAGTTTTTTTGCTTCATTGCCTAACTCTAGAGAAGTCTCTATATCAATTGTTGAGCAATCAATTATCAAGCATTCTTTTGGAATTTTATTTAATATTCCTTTATCTCCTAAATAAAGAGATCGAACATGTTTACCTTCCGGTAACATAGATATAACAATACTGGCACCATCTAATAATTCATCAATAGTGGATACAACATTTAAACCTGACTCTTTTGCAATTTTTATTACCTCTGGTGAAACATCAAAAGCTTTTACTTCTTTGCCGGCTTTTACTAATTGATCAGCCATAGGGTTTCCCATATTTCCAACACCTATAAATGCGATATGATTAGTCATCTAAATTTGATTTACCTCTATTAATTAAAACTGTTTTACTTTGTGTGAAGTGATTAATCATACTATCAAAAGCATATTCTTTACCTAAACCACTCATTTTAATTCCTCCGTAAGAAACATTAGCTCTTGGAGCAGCACATTGATTTACCTGAACAAAACCAGCTTCAATCTCATCTACAAATTGCAATGCTCTAGATAGATTTTGTGTCCATAAAACTGCTGATAAACCAAAGGGTGTGTCGTTAGCACTTCTCATAACTTCATCAAAATTTTTAAATGGAATTGCGCAAGCTACAGGCCCAAATACCTCTTCTTGGCATACAGGAGATTCCACAGGAACCCCTGACAATAAAGTTGGTTCATAAAAGAAACCTTCCTTATAATCCCCTCCTTTAGGTTGATTGCCGCCATGTAATACTTTTGCAGATGAGGTTTTTTTTGCGATATCCATATAATGTAAGGTTCTTTTGAGCTGTTCATCAGATATTATTGCACCGATATCAGATTTAGTATCAAGTGCATTTCCCATCTTAAGTTTACTTAGTTTAGAAACCACACCTTCTAAAACTTTATCATAAATTTTTTCATGTATATAAACTCTTGATCCAGCAGTGCACGCCTGTCCTTGACGAGTATACCTCATACCATCAATTACTCCTGGTATTGCTATATCTAAGTCAGCATCACTCATTATAATATTTGGGTTTTTTCCACCCAATTCTAATGTAACAGGACATAATTTTGGAGCAGCCTTCATTGCAATAATTTTTCCAACAGAAAACGATCCTGTAAAAGTAACCTTTCTAACTTTAGGATGATCAATTAATGGTTCACCACACTCTTCTCCATAACCTGAAATGACATTTAAAACTCCAGGAGGAAGCTCTTGTTGTAATATTTCACATAAAAGCAAAGCACAAAATGGTGCTTGCTCAGCAGTTTTTAACACTACAGTATTTCCCGCTACAATAGCTGGTGCAATTTTTGCAACAGTCAAAAATAAAGGAGCGTTCCAAGGAATAATTGCACAAACAACTCCAATTGGATCTTTGGTTGTGTAATGAATTGTATTTGGAATATTTGGTGGGTAATTTTCACCTTTTATTTCTCCTGCAAGTCCAGCAAACATATGAGTTAATTCAATTGATGCTGCTGTCTCTGGTATGGCTTGAGTTCTAAGTGCGTTACCAGTATCTAAAGCTAATAGTGTTTCAATTTCATTTTTTCTATCCTCTAATTTTCTAGTAGCAGCCGTCATTATTTTACCACGTTCTCTCGCAGGTACTTTTTTCCATTTTTGAAATGCAGCTTCTGCTGAATCAACCGCTATATTTACATCAACCTCATTACACTGTGGAGCTTCACCAATATTCTCACCTGTACTTGGATTTAATACACTAATTTTAGCTTCAGCTTTAGCGGGTGACAATTTTCCATTGATTAAAATTTTATTAGATAATCTTTTTGCATTAGCTAGTGCTAGTTCTAAATTATTTTTAAAATCATCACTCATTAATTGCTTATTTCACCTTTTCTTGTTTTTGCAGCTAACCATCCACCGTCAATTTTTATCTCAGATCCATTTATAAAATCGGCATCATCGCTAGATAGAAAAACAGCTGCACCAGATATATCAGACGGTAAACCCCAACGTCCAACTATTGTTTCTTTTCCCCAAGCTTCTCCATTGGTAGGGTCTTCAGCAAATTTTTGATTGAAGGGTGTTGAAATTAGCCCAGGACAAATAGTATTAACATTGATATTTTTCCCAGTTAAATCCACCGCTAAGGCTCTCGTTAAACCAAGTATACCAGATTTAGCAGCAACATAGGCTACTCTATCAGGTCTACCCATAAAACTTGCAATAGATCCAAAATTAATAATTTTTCCTTTACCATTTTTAATCATATGAGGAATAACAGACTTACAGCATAGATATGGTCCAGTTAAGTTTACTGATATCATGTCATCCCATTGCTGTTTTGTATGATCTAGAATATTATTAATATGTCTTATACCAGCATTGTTAATAAGAATATCAATCTTACCAAATTTTTTAATAGTTGCTTCAGCCATGTTATTTGCACTATCTTCTTCAGCAACATTTGTTTCTACAACAATTGCTTCACCATTATTATCTTGAATTTCTTTAGAAATTTTTTCACCATTTTCAATGTCCATTTCAGCTATAACAATTTTTGCTCCCTCACTTGCTAGTCTTAAACAAATCTCTGCACCAATTCCTTTTCCACCACCTGTGACTATTGCTATTCTATTTTTCAGTTTCATTGAAATCCTGTTATAAAAATTTTTAATTTTAATTAGGCTATTACTTTTTAAAATATTAATCAAAAGAATTAATAAATATAAAATTTTTTTTGGTATTATAACTAAACTAGTATACTAAACATACCATGGTAAATAAATTAGAAATAAATAAGGATCCGTTAAATAATGCATTAAAATTAATTAGTGGAAAGTGGAAGATTAAGATTCTTGAAAAGTTAATTAATAAACCCATAAGATTTGGTAAACTCAAGAAAGATTTAGATACGATAACTTCTCAAATGTTGTCTAAACAATTAAAAGAAATGGAGAATGACACTCTTGTAAAAAGAAAAGTTGTGAAGTCAAACCCAATAACTGTTGAATATTCATTAACACAATTTGGAAACTCTAGTTTACCAATAATTAGATCATTAGTTAAATGGGGAAGCATTAATAAAAGAAAGATGTCACGTGTTATTGAAAAAGATCAAGAAAGAGTAATCGACTTATTACATGATGAAATTAGATTTAAAAACTTACAAAGAAAAAACTTCTACGGATAAAATTATATTACTTATGAGGGCCAAGTTTTTTATTTTCACTCTGCCAAGCTTTAATTCCACCTTTTAAAACCGAAATATTAGTAAAGCCCAAATCTTCAGAAAATGAATTAGCTAACATTGATGCAGTCTCTCCGTCATGACTTATAAAAATTAGATTAACATCTTGAGATTGTGAAGCTGCTAATGCTCTAATTTTATCCATAACATAAACTTGAAATTTACCATTTTTATCAAAAGCTGTTTCTGGGAATGAACCTTTGATAACACCAGTTTTATCCCACTCTTCTTCTGTTCTAATATCAAGTGCCACAGCATTATTTTCAATCATGTCTATTAATTCATCTGATGAAACTGATTTATAACTTGGATCCAAAACGTCAATTACTTCAAATTCAAATATCAGATCTGTATTAGGTGGTATAATATCTCCACCACCCTTTTTTCCATAGGCTAATTCAGCTGGAATTTTAATTTTTCTTTTAGTTCCTTTGGTGGTTCCCATTATTCCTTGTTCAAAACCAGGAATTACCTCTTTCATACTCATTTGCACTACTAAAGGTCTATCTTTACCAATATTTGTATCAAAAACTTTTCCATTTTCAAATGAGCCCGTGTATTCAAGTTGAACCCATGAATGTTGTATAATCTTTTTTCCTGTACCAGGCTTATCAGTGATAATTTCAATTTCAACAGACTGAACATGAAATGATAAAGATAAAAAAATTGTGAATATAAATGTTAATATTTTTTTCATTATTTAATAATTGTTCAATTATCAGAAATAAATATGATTTTCTATATATTATTAGATTATTAATAAAAATTAATTTATAAAAATATATATGGATAATTTTGACCACATCATTATTGGAGCAGGATCAGCTGGGTGTGTTTTGGCAAATAGATTGTCTGAAAACCCAAAAAATAAAGTTCTTTTAATTGAAGCTGGTGGCAAAGACAATTATCCATGGATTCATATTCCTGTTGGATATTTTAAAACGATGCACAATCCAGATGTAGACTGGTGTTATAATACAGAGCCTGATGAGAGTATGAACAATAGATCTATAAGGTACCCTAGGGGTAAAACTTTAGGCGGAAGCTCTTCAATTAATGGTTTATTATATGTTAGAGGTCAAAGTAGAGACTATGATATCTGGAGACAATTGGGCAACAAGGGTTGGAGCTGGGATGATGTATTACTTTATTTTATAAAAGCAGAAAATCAAGAAAGAGGCGCAAGTGAATTCCATGGAGTTAATGGGCCTTTATCAGTTTCAGACCAAAGAATACAATTACCACTGTTAAATGAATTCCAAAAAGCTGCTGAAGAATTTGGTGTTCCAAAAACTAAAGATTTTAATACAGGAGACAATCATGGTTGTGGTTATTTTCAGGTAACTGAAAAAGATGGCTTTAGATGTAGCACTGCTGTTGGCTATCTTAACCCTATAAAAAAAAGACCTAATCTAAAAATAGTTACAAAAGCTCATGTTAAAAAGATTAATTTTGAAAATAAAGTTGCTAAAGAAGTTGAGTACTGGATTGAAAATGAATTATTCACTGTAAGCGCTAATAAAGAAATCATCTTATCTTCAGGCGCAATTGGTTCTCCACAATTATTACAAGTGTCTGGAGTTGGTAATTCAGATAAATTAAAAAAACTAGGAATTGAGATGGTACATGAATTAAAGGGTGTGGGTGAAAATTTACAAGACCATTTAATGTTTAGACCAATATATAAAATACAAAATATAAAATCTCTTAATAAAAAAATTAACAGTTTATTTGGGAATTTATTAATTGGACTAGAGTATGTCTTTAATAGAAGTGGACCTATGACTATGGGTGCAAGTCAAATGTGTATGTTTGCAAAAAGTGATCCATCCTTAGAACTGCCTGATTTACAGTGGCATGTTCAACCAATGAGTATGGATACGTTGGGTGCAACTAAAAATCATGATTTTCACGGTTTCACTCCAACCGTTTCACAAATAAGACCCACTAGTAGAGGGCATATCAGTGTAACAGATAAAGATTCCAGAACTTATGCAAAAATAAAAATGAACTATTTGTCAACTGATGAAGATAGAAGAATTGCAGCAGCTGGTCTTAAGTTAACAAGAAAAATTGTTTTAGAGTCTGAGACTTTCAAAAAATTTAGCCCAGAAGAATATCGTCCTGGACCTCATTTAACAGAAGATGAGGATATATTAAAAGCAGCGGCAGATTATGCTCAAACAATATTCCACCCTGTTGGAACGTGTAAAATGGGTCAAGATGATATGGCTGTTGTTGATGATCAGTTGAAAGTTCATGGAATTAAAAATTTAAGAGTAATAGACGCCTCGATCATGCCCAATATCACTTCTGGTAATACTAATGCACCCACAATAATGATTGCAGAAAAAGGTGCTGATATGATACTAAGCAGTTAATGTTTGCAGAATTATTCGGACCTGAACAACTTGTAATCTTAGGTCAAATTATATTTATAGATTTAGTATTAGCTGGTGACAATGCGATTATTATTGGAATGGTTGCTTCTAAATTTCCAGCTGAACAAAGAAAAAAGGTAATCTTTTGGGGAATAGGTGGTGCAGTAATTTTAAGAATTATCTTAACCATGTTAACTGCCTATTTATTACAAATAACAGGCTTAAGATTGATAGGAGGATTGCTTCTTCTTTATATAGTCTACAAACTCTACACAGATGTAATCAAAGGTCAGTCAGGCGACGAAGACGTTAAGGTAGATAACTCAAGTTTTATGAAAGCTATCTGGACAGTTTTACTTGCCGATTTTACAATGAGTTTGGATAATGTTTTAGGTGTAGCTGGCGCTGCTGGTGATCACTATGTATTGCTAGTTTTTGGTTTAGCTTTATCAATAATTCTTATGGCAACGGCTGCAACCGTAATATCAAGGTGGATTAATGAATATAAATGGATAGCATGGATTGGTTTGATTGCTATACTGGTTGTTGCAATTGAATTAATCTATACTGATTTAAAATTATTTATTTAAATGTACTTACAAAAAATAAATCTTAAAAAAAAATATGCATTAGTTACAGGTGCTGGCAAAGGATTAGGAAGAGCCTGCTCTATTGCTCTTGCTGAAGCTGGTGCAACAATCATTGCATTAAGCAGAACTCAATCAGATCTTGATAAACTTGAAAAAGAAATAAAAAAAATCAAAGGCAAAGTTATCAAAATTAATTGTGATGTAATGAATTACAAAGATTTAAAAGAAAACCTAGATAAGATTAAAATTATAGATATTTTAGTTAATAATGCTGGGACAAATATTCCAGAACCTTTTGAAAAAATTAAACAAGAAAGCATGAACTACTTGGTAGATTTAAACCTAAAAGCTGCTTTTAATGTCGCTCAATTAGTTGTTAAAAAAATGTTAAAGAATAAAAAAAGAGGTGGATCAATTATTAACATGTCATCTCAACTTGGTCATGTGGGAATGGCTGGTAGAAATGTTTATAATATGACAAAATTTGGAATTGAGGGTTTAACTAAAGGTATGGGTGTAGAGCTTGCAAAAAATAATATTAGAGTAAATACAGTAGCCCCTACTTTTGTTGCAACACCAATGGTTAAAAAATTTTTTAAAAACAAAGAATTTAAAAAGCTAGCTTTAGGGAACATACCCATTGGAAAATTAGCAACAGAAAGTGATGTTGCAACAAGTGTTTGTTTTTTAGCTTCATCAGCATCATCAATGGTTACGGCCACATCAATCTTAGTAGACGGTGGATGGACTGCAAAGTAATATATAGATTACTTTTATTAGTAGCATTATTTTTTTCAACTCAATCTTTTGCAATAGAGTTTCAGGGAAAATTTATTCAAGGACATTTTATTATTGGAAAAACTGAACCTGGATCATCAATTTTTATAGATAAAAAAAAAGTTAAAGTTTCAAAGGATGGTTATTTTGCATTTGGGATTGAAAAAGATAGAAAATTTGACATTACAATCACTGAAAACAATAACAAAATTGTAAAAAAAATAAAAAAGAGAAAATATAATATTCAAAAAATTGATGGCTTACCTAAAAAAAAAGTTACACCACCTGAGGAATTTTACGTAAGAATTAAAAAAGAAAATAAATTAATAGCTGATGCAAGAGAGATCGAAAGTGATTTACAGTTTTTTAAAGAAAGATTTATTATTCCTGTTGATGATGCAATAATTACTGGTGTTTACGGCAGCCAAAGAATTTTAAATGGTATACCCAAATGGCCACACTATGGTTTGGATTTTGCCCAAAAAAAGGGTACTCCTGTTAAAGCAATGAATAAAGGTATTGTTACTCTAGCTGAAAAAGACTTATTTTATACAGGTGCAACTTTAATATTTGATCATGGTCATGGAATTTCAACCCTATACATGCATATGGATGAAATTTTTGTAAGTGTAGGTGATCATGTTAAAAAAGGAGATATTATTGCAACTGTCGGATCTTCAGGTAGATCGACAGGACCTCATCTAGATGTAAGGCTTAATTGGTTTGGTACTAGACTGGATCCTGCAACAATTTTAGAAATCAACTAGGACTTTAATGATAATTTCTAAACAATCTATAGGTATAGTATTTGGAATTCTTGCTTATTTTTCTTTCTCCATATTAGATGCTACACAAAAAACATTAATTTTATATCACTCCGTATTTCAATTATTGCTTGTTAAGTACTTTTTTGTTCTATTTTTAAGCCTAGTAGAATCAAAAAGAAAAAATAATATTTATTTTTACAAATCAAAAAGTATTAAATTACAAATTTTTAGGAGTTTATTATCTGTTATAGAATCTGGATGTTTTGTATTATCTTTTAAGTATTTATCACTTGCAGACGCTCACAGTGTGGGCTCATTGGCACCAGTGATCGTTGTTGCTTTATCAGCTATTTTTTTAAAAGAAAAAGTATCCACAAAAACTTGGATAGCTATTTTTGTTGGATTTGTTGGCGTTTTAATTATTTTAAGACCTACCTCTTCAATTTTTGATCCTAAAGCTTTATTGCCGCTTTTAGCAGCATTTGTATTGGGACTCTATCAAGTTGTAACAAAAAAAGTGTCTGAGCACGATACTACTGAAACATCATTATTTTATACTTCTATTATTGGTATTTTTGTTATGTCTTTATTGGCTTCAAATTTTTGGAGTCCAATATCCTCATCGTCTTATATTCTTTTTTTGATTGTTGGTATTTTTTTCTCATTAGGAATTTATCTTCAAATAATTGCTTTAAGTATGGCTAGCGCAAGTATTATTCAACCTTTTCATTACACTTTGATATTTTGGGCTATAATTTTTGGTTATATTTTTTATAACGATATTCCTGACTTATTCACAATTGTTGGAGCAGTAATAATAACACTTTCTGGTATTTTTGTACTTACTCAATCTACAAAGAGTTAAGTGAATAAATAAGTTTTAATCTAGACTAAATCTTTTAATTATATTAATTAACTAAGAATGAAAAAAACCTTAATAGAAAAAACAGCAGATAAATTAGTTAATGCATTTGTTAACAATAAAATAATTGCACCCCTTCCAACAAAATTTACAAAAATATTAAGTGAAGCTGAAAAGCTAAGAAAATTATGTGAGAGTAAAGTTAAAGATCCAATAATTGGTTTTAAAGCAGCAGGAACAGGTATACCTGTCATGAAAAAACTTAAAGAAAAGAAGCCCTTCTATGCTTCTATTTTTGAAAAAAATTTTATAAAAAGTGGAAAAAAAGTAAAAATTAATAAATCGACTTTAGGTATAGAACTTGAAGTTTGTTATTTAATTAAGAAAAACTTTTTCTCTTCTAAAGGATTAATTACTATGAAAAATGTGACAAAGCACATTTCACATATGGCTCCTTGTATTGAAGTTATCGGTTATAGACAAAAGAAAAAAGGCATAACTAGTTTTGGTGATTTATGTAGTGATTTTGGTGCTAATGTTAAGTTTTTGATTGGACAAAAGAAAAAATACAGAAA
>Ga0208646_1001678_pt1 | contig 10240 bp, 11 predicted proteins | sample AntAceMetag02UK8_FD_184762 | JGI IMG/M metagenome (GOLD analysis project Ga0208646, IMG submission 184762) | Saline lake microbial communities from Ace Lake, Antarctica - Antarctic Ace Lake Metagenome 02UK8 (SPAdes) (version 2) | ecosystem: Environmental > Aquatic > Non-marine Saline and...
GTATGGAACATATTCCATCATTCCATTAGACGCTTCGTTACCATATCTGAAGCCACCTAAATTAGTCTTTTCTCCTAAAGTGTCCCCTAATCCCTCTGCAAGACTACTTGTACTATTTAAGAACTTTCTTGATGCTTCGTATGGTGCAACTACTGCATTATCAAATAACCAACTGGTTTTTGCACCTTCTGGTCTCCAATCTCCAATCATTCCTGCATTTTCAGCATTATCTTCAATCTTTTGAGCTTCTTCTGACTGATAACTTTCGTTATTAGCAATATTATCTAATATTTTCTGTTTCTGTTCTTCAGTAATATCATCAGGTACTTCTATAGAAGTTCCATTTGGTAAATCTAATTTCATTATAAGTTATTTTCCTTTGCAAATTGTTCTTTTGTAATTTTATATTTTTCTCTAAAGGGAACTGATTTTAGTATTGACCAGTCAGCAATCTGTTGTGCTAATTTATTAGGTTCTTTTTTAATTTTTTCGATAACTTGATTTGTTTGGTCTTCTAGAATTTGAACAGAATTTTTATCTGTAAGCTCAGATTGTCCTTGACCAAAAATAACATCATAGTTTCCAGTTTTCTTAATCAAAGTAATTTGCTTGTCGAACTGTGCATTGAAGTCTTCTTGTTTTTGAACTTCTCCTAATTTACCTTCATAGATAGGATTTTCTGCGTTAGCATCTAACCAGGCTAAAAGTCTTTTTCTTAAAAAAGCTCTTACAGTAATTGCTTTAGTTACATCTCCACCTAATTTTCCTGAAGATATAGATTTGTCAAAAGCTTCAAAACTTCCTGAAATATATAAATCATCAAAATATATGTTTCCTTCTAAATTCTGTGCGTTTGGAATTACATCTGATTTGTAAGATTGATAAGTTTGTTTTCTTATTTCACCTTTTGTTAAAGCAAGATAAGCTAAATCTGATGCTTCTTTGTATTCTCTATTATTAAGATGTTCTTCTATTTGTTTGATAACTTCATTGTCATCAGTATTACCACCATCATATTGTAAACTTTTTTTATATTCTTCTCCTGCTATTCTTTCAGCATCACTTCTTGCAGGGTCTTTAATCCATTGTGTTATATTAAAATTAGGGTTTTGTTTTTTAGATACTTCTAAAAAGTTATGAGTATCAACAGCAACTTTTTTATCTTTGACTGCATCAAACTTAACAATTTCATTTAATTTCTCATTCTGTTTAGTAATAAGTAAATCTTTTAATTCTTGTTGTTTGTTTTTAAGTCTGCCAATATCTGCAACATTTCCTGTTCCAGTTAATAATAATTGAGGAATATTTTGAATTACTTTTAAAGCAAATTCATAATCATCTGTAGTTGTTACATAAAGTTCTAAACCTTGAAAGATTGTATCAATAGCTTCTCTACCATCTCCAGTAACATCTAATAATGAGCCAATTTCATTTTGTAAACCTTTGGCAATTTTATCCCATTTAGTTACACCATTTTGAATTTCTACTTCAGACAAAAGGTCTGTATCAAAGTTTTTAAACTTCTCTATTGTTCCTACTATTCTGTCTTTAATTTTATTATCAAAGTCTTTATTAAATTTGTCTAATAGATTTTGTTTATGTCTAGCTTCTATTTGTTGTCTATAAGCTGATGTTTCTTGAAAAAAGCTTTTCTCTAATTCTTCAGGAGCAAAAAAGCCTAGTTTTTTATCTTTAACAAATAATTGTAATTGCTCTTTATAATATCTTTCAAAAGCTCCTTCTGTAAGGTCATTCTGAACACCACTACCATTGTAGTTTTTCTCTACTCTTTCAGTAAACTCATTAGCAAATGAATTAAGTGTTAGTTCTTTATATTTCTCTAAGTAATAAGGATTTGTAGTTTTATCAATTTCTCCATCTTTAACTGCATCTCTAAACTTACCCTTCATGTCATTATAGTCTTTTAAAGCTTTAGCTCTTTCAGACTTCTTCATTTTAACTTCTGCACCAAGTACTGCTTTTGAAGCACCACCATTAATAAAGTTATCTAGCGAAGCTGAAAATTCTTTTAAACCTGCAGGTAATGGTTTTTCCTGTGGTACATAAAATAAGTTAAAGTCTGTTGATAAAACTTTCTGTTCTTCAGGTTGAAGATTTAACTCTGGGTTTCTTCTATCTTTTATAGCCATTAAATATCAATGCCTTGTGCTTTCTTCTCAGCATCAGACATTAGTCCGGCGTTCTGTTGTTGAAATTTTAATGAATAATAAGTGTTAGCTACATTAAGTGCTTGTGTAGCAAATAGTAAATTAGGGTTTGGTGGTGTTAAATAAGTTTGTTGGCTTTCTTCTCCAAACTGAATTGCTTCTAAATTTCTTTCAAATTGTGAAACATTAATGTTCATATTGTTTTGAATAGCAGTTTTATAATTACCTTCAGTTCTGTAGTAATTTGCTAATAATGCATTTGTTGAACCAGATATTGCTAATCCACCTGCATCTCCTGCACCTGCAATATAAGTTGCTCTAGCTTTTCTTGCTTTTAAAGTTCCACTGTAATCTGCTTGTGCTGATTTTTCTAATTCTTGTCTAATTTTTAGAGTTGCCGAAGCATAACGCATGTTAGCATTTTTCTTTGCCATAGCATTTTGTCTTTGCTGTCTATCGTATTCGTCTTTTTGTTGTTGCTTCCCTGCTTTATATTGTAAACCTGCACTTGCTACACTTGCAACTGTTAAGGCGATTGTTGGACTACACATTATTAATTCTTATAAATTCGTAAAAAGGTTTATTTAAAACTCCATAGTTTTGTTTGTTAATAAATTTGAAACCACACCACTTTAACCATCTGATGTGTAGTGAATTTCTACAATCCACAAAGTTCCATAAAATTTTGTATTTAGTATTTAAGAAATCAATTACTTTTTTATTTTCTCTTAAAAACGAATATTGAATATCTTTTAATTTGTCGGTTGCTAATAACCATATTGCTCCAACATTATTTCCTACATCATTAATTCCAAATATTGCTACTGGTTTATTTTCTGAATTAACAATCGTAAAAACTATCACATTTTCAAGGTAGCCAATCATCAATGCTTCGTATGGTGTTAAACCTACTGAAGCTAATATTTCTTCTTTATCTGATTGTCTTAATCTTGGTGCTAAATATTTAATGTCTTCAAGTGTCGATAATCTAAAATGATTATTCCCTTGATGATGCTGTAACATAATAGCCTTGCCAGTTTGCGTTAATAAAGTTTGAAGGTAAGTGGCTATTATTTTTTAAAGTTATAGTAAGTTTGTCGTTCTCTGATTGAACTGCAAAAGTGTAATCTCCATCAGATAAATTAACTATACCTAAAGCACCTGTACCTGTTGTTGTTCCAGTGAATGATGTGGTTGATGTACTTCTACCTACTGGCACTACTTCTGTAGTAAAATAACCAGTATCATTGTAGGAAACATTCCAGTTTCTTATCTGTAATCTACCTTCTCTTACTGAAATTCTAGAACCACCACTGTCTGCTATTTGAATAAATTGTTGTGAAAATTGAAATGAAAATTCATATTGTTCACCAATCCATAAATTAGAACTAGTTAAGTCTCCTGATACAATAATAGATGTACCAGTTTGTGATACTATAGCTATTTCCTGTCCTGCAGTATTACTACCACCAACTCTACCAACAACTTTCATTGTATTAGTTATTGTATAAGGAATAGTGAATGTAGTTTTATTTGTCCCTGCATTGTAAGCTGAAGAAACACCTGTGCTATCGTCTTGAATTTTTCTGTCTAGATAAGTTAAATAAGTTGCAGAAGCATCTACTACTGCAGGAGATATATCTAAACTTTCTAAAAATACATCAGTCCCTCTTTGATTGACTATGTATAAAGTGTTTTCAATAAAATCTATATTTAAAATCTTATCTGTACTTGATGTTCCGAAAGTCCATTTGTGCCATGCACTTTGTAGTCTTCTACCATCTTGTAAATAATATTGATAAACAAACAAAGTATTTTGGTCTGCAGTATTTGAAGATAATGCAATTAAGATATTTTCATTTGTTGCTGAAGCTAATTTAAAAACTCCTGATGGAATATATTTTGGTATATTCGCTGACGTATCATCTGCTTGTTTAGTTCCAGTATCGTCTTTAACATAAAATTCTCTAATTCCTGTATAGCTACCTTTGTTAAAAGGAAAGAATACATTACTACCTGCACCTATTGGTTTACAAGCAGTTGAATTTTCATATTCAGTTGAAGTATTAATTGAAACATTTCCTGCTGTTAAAGTAGTTCCACCTGTAAGCATGAATTGTGTTTGGTCAGAAAATAATAATAAATCTTCATCAAAAGAAATTGCATGTCTTAATATAGAAACTTTTTTTGCAGTTGAAGCTACATCTACTGGGTCTGTATCTAAAGCATCTGTAACTGTTTCAGGAAAGAAATGAAAAAACTCTCCACTTCTAGACATGATAACATTTTCATCAGCAATAAAACCTAATCTATTCCTATGAAAGAAAATATCATTTATCTTCTTACCTATAAAACTTGGGTCAGGAGAACTGTCTTCATCTCCAACTACTCTATTGCCCCAACTAGGTACTGAATAATCTGTACTTGAAATAGTATATGTAGTTCCATCAACTTGTGTAAATCTAAAATTACCATCTGCTGTTCTTATTAAAACATGTGGCATCAAATCTTTATCAATAGTTGTTTTAGTTGAAGGTGCTACTGTTTCTTCCCAAACGTCATCTGAGCTACTATATTTTACATAGTAGTTATCAAATGAGTTTGATGCGTCTCCTGTAATTTCTACAACCATGTTGTTAATTGCAGGACTAGGCAAATCGGAAAAATTTTGAACTTTAGAAACAACTACTTGTGAAGCGTCATCTCCATATCCATCACTAGCTGTTACTGTAAGTGTGCCAGATGATTTAATTATTGAAAAACTTGAAGTACCTACATCTGCAAATGTAATACTACCTATAGTTCCACATGCTGATTTTAAGCCATTTCTAATAGCTTCTGTATCAGTGTTTGAACTTGTGAATGAGAAAGTACTTCCATCTATAGTTATAGAATACTTAGTACTATTAACTCCTTGTAATACTGAATAAATTGCTTGTTCTACTTTAGCTGTGCTTGTAGTTGAGGCCATAGCACTAACTTTAGTCTTGTTTAATATATAGGTATAATCAGCAACAGTTACAGCAACGAAATCAGCTCTTGGGTCAGTTGATGTTAAATAGTTAGATGCGTTTGTTTGCATCACAACTGATTTAGATACACCTGCTATTGTTTTAACTTGGATTGCTCCATTAGTGATAACAATAATATATCTTTCATTAACATCTCTATTAATTGTATGAATGTAAGCATTGTTTAATGCTGATGTAGATATTGTTGCTAAATAATTAGTAGGTGGCCTTTTCTTTAAACCTTCTACTACAGAACTAAAACCATTTACTTGTGATGTAGCCTGACTATTTAGTCTTAGGATTTCTGGTTGCTGTGAAACCCCTTGAACCAAATTAGGTATGGTTCTACTGATTAATGGCATTATCTATTAATTATGTATTTTTGTAAGTCGTTATCAAAAATTGTATTATCTCCTGTAGCAGTTTCAGCTTGTTTCATAACTGACAAACTTCTTGCTTCATCTTCAGAAGAAAATTTATGTAATGTAGTTGCACCTAAAGTTCTGTCATGGAAAACTCTAGCACTTCTAATTGTAATATATCGTCTTGCTTGTTCAGGTAAGTCTTCAAATTGTAAAAGATAAATTAAAGTATTCTCTGTAAAATCTTGTGTAAATACACTTGAATTTTTTGCTAGATTAAAAAGGTAGTTACCTCTTTGCACAACATCATAAGAAGATTTATCATATTTATTATTTAACTCTACTCTAACAACGTCTGTACCTACTGGAACTTTGTTGTTACTGTCTCTACTTAAATCTACTTTGTATTGAGTATTGAAATGCCAACCTGCTGATTGAACTTCTCTACTTATTTCATTTAAAATATTTTTAGCTGTTGTACCATCTACAGGTAAAGACCCTGTTAAGGTTGATAATGGAGCTTCTCCAATAGTACTTAAAATTGTATTGACTGCTTCTAGTTCAGTCGTTCTTGTTGTTATTGTCATTATGGATATAGGTTGTCAAAAAAACTATCAATTTTTCTATTAATGTTTTTTAAAAATTCTTTTATGTATTTCATGTATTTAAACACAGGCGTAGATTGTCTGTGTTAATCTCTACGCCTATGATTTTGTTATAACTATTGAGCTATAATTCTTACTGCACTTTCTGGTCTTAAAATACCATGACCCAAAGCAAGTCTAGCAGTCATAAGATTGCCAAGTCTTCTTGCATCATAAGTATTTTCTAAAACTAAATCTTTTAGTTTTACTGTTCCGATTGCACTTTTATGGAAAACTACAGCACCCACATGTTGAGCATCAACATTGTATGTGTTGTTAGTTCCTGAAATCGCTGACGATTGGTCAGTGAAAGCAGTTACAGCAGTGTTAGATTTAACTATTCTAACTCCACCTACCATAAGAACTTGACCTTTTGAGAAATCTCCATTGTTTGAAGAAAAGTCTCTAGATACAAGTTTATCTATGTTTGATAATTGGTAGTAAATATCTGGTGTTACTACACAATATCTATCAGATGTTGGTACATCTTTTTCATCTAAAGCTTGAACAGCTTCAAAAATAGAAGCAACCATAGAAGTTGCGTTTGTTTTACAGTCAGCATCAATTACGTTTGAACCACCATTACCACCTGTAACATTTGCTGAACCTGCTGATGCAAGTACAACTAACTGTAGTAAATGTTGGTCAACTTTTTTAGCTAATGCTTGACCCATCTCTTTTGAATAGATTGAACGAACATCATAATGATTTTTCAATTCATCTATTTCTGCAAGAAATGCATGTGCTAATAGCATATCATCAATGTTGATGATTTTTTCGTTGTGTAAAACTTGCGTTCCAACGATTTCATTACCAACTGTGTGATAACCACTAGCGATTGTTCCTGTAACTGGAAATTGAGCTGACTTACCTGAACTTATAGTTCTAACAGTAGTCATACCCATCATTTGATTTTCTCTCCCAAAAGTAGCAAGTACCTCACCACTAAAAACCTTGAGAAATAAATCATTGTAACCAGTTCCAGAGTTGTTTACGAGACCTAGTCTCGAAGTTACTGCGTTTGACATATTAATGTCTCCTCTGTTATTGTTATTATTGATTTAACCCCTAATCTTACTTTCTTCAGGAAGTTATCAGTCGTAACTGGCAACCATTGATTTTAAATTAGTCATCTCTCTTTTAAAAAAGATGAGATTATTTGTTGACTTTAGTTTTGTAGCCTAAGCCTGTCTTTTTGTTTCCGTATAGTTTTTGCCATGACCAAGTATTTAACTTACTAGAGTAGTGATAAATAAATAATGCGATATATTTCATCTGCCTTGTCCTTTGTAATTAGTTGAATTTTTATTTAACTTTTCTCCTTTTGATAAACTTTTCTTGTGAATACCTTTTCGCTTAGGTGGTTTATCTCTTAGAATAAAGGTATCAAATTTTTGTTTAGCCATTACTTCTTCTTCATAATGTCAGCACCTTTAAGTCCATAAATTGCTGAAACAACACCTATGAATAATGCTTGATACCAAAATGGCATGTTGTTGAATAAATCAAAAAATCTATCAACCTTAATCATAATTTCTGGGTCTTCACTGAAGATGCTCCAAATTAGCAACATCACAGGACTACTTACTAAAATTAAAACGAACTCATCTTTCCAACCATTAGAATTAGCTTCTAAAAGTTTTCCTTTGTATTCCATCTCACCTTTTGCCATTGCACTTGCATTTCGCATTTGTGCATCTGACATAAGCATTTTAGTTTGCTGTTTGTTTTTGTAGATGTGAGTACCTGCTTTGATACCCATAGATAAAAGATTAAACCACATTATCTATTGTCTGCTCTGTTAGATGATTTAGAACGAACTCTAAGATTACTTCTAGAATTGTTTTTAGGGTTCTTGTCTTTATGGTCTATATCTTTACCTGCGATAGCTTTTACCCCAAGTTTCTTCTTCATTAGTCTTCTAGCTAAATTTCTAGAAGACCTGTTTTTTCTCTGTTCTGGCCTAGAATGATAATTAGCGTATTCACGCCCATAATCTCTAGCCATTAAAAGACAGTGCTTCTACCTATTTTATCTTCTACTAATTTTCTATATGCAGGGTCAGCATCATATCTAGGGTCGTTCATAGCTTCTGTAACTTGTGCAACACTTGCGAAAGCATCTTTAGAAACTGCATCACTAGTACCTTCGAATAAAGAAGGTTGTTTGTAATTTATACCTGCTTTAGATAATAAACCTTGAACAGCAAATTTAGCTATTTCAATATCACCACTATCAACCATATCGTTAAATACTTTTGTTTCAGGAGCAGACAAGTTTTTTGAAGCCCATTCCATAAGTTCTGTATATGCTTCTTCTCCACCTGCTACTTCTTGAATACCTTTAGTATTTGTATCTGCTATTAATTTTTGTCCTTCAATATAAGTATCAACTAAATCTTTATCTAAACCTTGTTTAGCTAATTCTGCATAACTTTTTTCTGAAAGTTCTCCATTGTCAGCATACTCTGTATGAAACTTTTCTAAACCTTGTGTTGCTTCTGCTTCTTCAGCATTTTTTCTAAGTTCCATAATGGAAGGGTCTTTAGGTTTTACTTCTTCTTTACTTCTTCCTGAAAACTCTTTTTCCAAAGCTTCATAAGCTTTAGCCAGTTCTTCTGCATTTTGAAATTTTTCTGGCAACCATTCAGGTTTGTCTTCTGAGGTTTGCATTTCTGTTTTTGGTTCAGAGACACTAATTCCTTCTCCATTTGCATTGACGCTAAGGTCTTTATTAATATCAATACCATCTTCTTTTAATTTTTGTGCTGACTGTTCTAATGTTTGTGAATTGGTATCTTCTGTTTTTACTTCTAGTCTATCTGTACTCATATTTATTACTCCATACCTTCAACTGTTACGTCTCCAGTTTCATTGTTAAGGGCTAAACCTTTACCAGAGTTAGTGATGTGCTGACCTGCTTCTATCGCTACTCTTGGGTCTGCTAATGCTTTTTGTGCAAACTGTTGTTGTTGAGCCTGTTGTTGTTCTTGTTGGATTTGTTCTTGGTCTTTAAGTAAACCTTGTGTGTCCACACCATTTGCTATTGCAAATTTCTTAATGGCATCATCAAGATTTATATGTCTTGCAAGTATATCAGCTCCTAATGTTCCTGCTAAATCTTGCATGAACTGTAGAAGTCTAATTCTATCACTTGCTCTACCTAGTGCTTCTAAACCAACAATGATTTTAGGTCGCACAATTTTCTTAGGTAAATCTGGTAATAATTTTTGTTCTCTTAAAATATTAATTTTTGCATTGATGTAAGGAAGTTGAAACTCTGTAGTTAAAATTCCATAAACTCCACCCAAAGCATCTTGTAATTCTTGTGCAACTAATTGTACTTCTGTTGCTGTAACTCTTTCTGCTTGTCTTTGAACGCTTGAATTTAGTAAGAAAGCATACTGTAATCTTTGCTCTATTCTATTCATCATCTCAAATGACACTCTAAAATCAGCAAACTTATTAGCTTGTAAGACTGTTACATCTCCTGCAGAACCTTCAATAATTGCACCATTTGGTGCTTTAGCTATAGATGATGCTCTAGTAGTTCCATTAGGAGCTACCATAAATAACATTTTAGCTGATGCTGAAGAACCTTCTAGAATTGCTCTAGTTAAACCTTCTAATGATTTTAAATCTCCAAGATAACTTTCACAGTGTGAACGCCCATAGTCCATTCCGTCAACTCTATTAAATCTTAAAGCTATGAATGGTAAAGCATCTAGTTTGTATTTAGTGGATAAGATTATTTTCTTTCCACATTCTTGCATTAATGTGTAGCCTTTGGCTTCTCTAGTTACGCAAGTATATAAATCTAATTCTTTATTTTCGTATTCTTCTTTTGACTTACCTTCAATAATTGCATTTCTAACTTCTTCAGGTAACGTATCTAAATTAACAATTTCTTTTATTATTATCTTTAATACATTTCCTTGTGGGTCTCTTTTAATTACATAATTTTCTAATCTATAAACTCTTAAACCTGTCTCAGTAATCTTTAATAAAACATTACCACTAACTATCAAATTTTTCAGTGCTTCATATACAGCAACT
>Ga0208646_1001685_pt1 | contig 10215 bp, 10 predicted proteins | sample AntAceMetag02UK8_FD_184762 | JGI IMG/M metagenome (GOLD analysis project Ga0208646, IMG submission 184762) | Saline lake microbial communities from Ace Lake, Antarctica - Antarctic Ace Lake Metagenome 02UK8 (SPAdes) (version 2) | ecosystem: Environmental > Aquatic > Non-marine Saline and...
GTGGCTATGGTCTGCCCATAATTCTTTTGCTTTGTTTTTAATGTTTTCCATTGTTATCTCCTATAATTTAATTATTAAAAAAATTGTATACACCACCTAATGCACTTGCTACTATAAGTAGTACCCAGACGGCTCCTTTACCCTTGTTAATATCAGCTCTCAAGTGTTTAGTTTCACTTCGAAGTTCTTTAATCTCTCTTACTAGGAAATCTATTTTAACTTCTGTAGCTGATTTTCTAGGCATTAGTTTTTATTCTCTAGTGGGTTAGGCTTAACAGCATTTTCATATGTACCTAAGAATATATTTCCTAGCCTAGATGTTTTGTCAAATATAAATTCTATTTCCATGTCTGCTAAATAATCTATTGTTTGTTTTAATAATTGGTTTTCAATTTTTATCATTACACTTATTCTTTCTTTTTTTTCTTCTGCTGTAAGTGGTGATGTTAATATAACATTTCTATTAGTTCTTGATTTTATCAATTGTGTTTGTATATTTTTTAATACAGGTGATATTTTTGAAAAAGCTATTACCTCTTCTTCTAGCCCAAATTCTTTACCCTCATCAAATTTTTCTTCTAGTCTACCAAATAAACCTATTAATCTAGAAGAGTGTATCTTTGATGTATCTATTTGAGTAACATCAATTTGTTTTAATTTTTTAGCTTTTGAAATTAATTCTGACCATTCTTTATGATACTGTGAATTTTTTATAGGTGCTGCTAATTTAAATCTTCTTGTAACAATACTAAATGCATTTTTAAAACTAGAAAAATCTGCCTCATCTTCACGTTTAGCCATAGTTTCACCTTCTAATTCTGATTTTTTAAATCTAGTATTTAAAATATCAACAGGATATTGCATCATACCTGTAAGATAAGCACCTAATAAATAATCTACTTCTATAGGTGTAAGTATTGGAGTTTCTACAGTACCTTCTTTTCTTCTAGTTATAAAAGATGCAAGGTTACCAGATAGTGTAGACATAGATTTTGCTATTTCTCTAGTACTACCTCTGGCTTGTAATTCATCAAGTCTTTGTAATTCGTATACACCAATTACAGGTGCACCTGAGTATAGATTTTTATTCATCATCATTTCTATAAATGGTCTAAATGCTGTAGGTATAGGTATGCCTGGTGTTATTTGACTAAATGATTCTGCAACATATTGTTTAGTTACTCCAGTACTACCTTTATACATACCATCAATTAAACCTTCTGCAACATTTGCAAATATACCTAAATCATATGGTTTTGGAATTAAATAAAAAGGTAAATCTTTATCTAGCACACGTTTGCCATTATCATCAATAGTATAATTAGGTATTAAATAATTTAATTGTTTAACTTGGCTAGGCACTTTAGAATATTCTGGATGTTTAGAATTTAAATGGTACAAAGCAATAGAAGGTGATACAATAGTAGCTGTAACCATTGCTAATGCTCTTGCTGGTTGTTCATTAAATGTTCTACCTGTTCTATATAAACCTTGTAGACTAGCATTTAAAAACATTGTATTTCTATTTACTGCATTTAATAGTGCATTAGATCCACGCATTCCAAAATCTGTTGCAACTTCTCTACCTGCAAATGCAGCACCAATTTCACTAAATCCTGCAGATTTTGCTAATTGATATTCACCTAAACGAGTTGCATACTCAGCTGATTGTACTAAATTTTTATATTGTCTCCAGCCAAATGTAGCAAATTTTCTACCTGGTCCAAACATTTTACTTAAATAGCCAGTATAATAATTTGTAAGAGTAGTATCTGCATTAAATCTAGATCCTTGCTCAACCATTTTAGCAAGATTTTTAGGTTGTAATGCTTCTGTTTCTGCCCTAGAAGAATAACCCATACCATTTATAAGTGCTTCTTTAAATTGTTGAGTCTGTCTTACTGCACCTATGTATCCTTTTACTGTGGTAAATCCTGGAAGATAACCAACTTTACCTGGTAATGCTCTACTTCCTATACCAAATGCAGAGTTAATTGTACCTGCCAGTGTATCTCTAATAACGTTAAATGCTACAAATGGTGGTGAATAAGTAATTGCTTGTGCTGCTATTCTAGCATATCTAGAAAATATACCAGTCTCTCCAAACATTTTTATTAATCTATTTCCACCAGCTTCTCCTAAACCTTTAAATATTTCTGCCATGTTAGGATTTACAACTTCATACATTTCTTGTTTACCATTACGAAATACAATATCTATAATAGGAGAGTTTGGATTATTTGGATTCTCTTTAAATGTATTTGAAAAAGTTATAAGGTCAATTCTATCTGGTTTATTTTTTATTGTAAATTTAGATCCAGCTTTTGCATATGCAGCTTCTATATTTTTTGTAGCTACAGATTTAATATCTAAAAATCTTTTATCAGTAGGAGATATTAATTTTATAATATCATCTGATTTAAATTTACCAAGCTTATCACCTTTTTGTATCATTTCATAAAAGGCTAACTTAGCTCTGTTTCTGTCCCCAGACATAACAGTTTTATTTGTATATGTAATTAAATTTTGGTATAAATTAATATCACCAGTTTGTTTAGTAGTTGCTAGTGCTACAGCACCTGGTCTTGATACTCCAAATATTTTTTGTGTTTGTCTTTTAACTGCTGACACAACACCTGTACCTTCATCTGCTAACTTATCTCTAGTTAAAGGTATAAAATAAGGATTTTCTTTTAGTATTACTTTAGCTTGTTGTTCTGATAGTAATCCTGATCTAACCTGATATTCCATAAGATCATCAGTAAATTTTTTATAGTCTGTTAGACCTTTAGCAAAGTTTGATTTTCTATTTAATGTTTTTTTATATTTTTTTGCAAATTGTAAAGGTGTCATTTCAGCAAAATCAACAAATTCTTTTCTTACATTTTTATCCATAGGTAAAGACTTGTCTACTTTTTTACTACGTTTAGCTAAAGCAACTTGTCTTTTTGCAGATACATATTGTAAAAATTCATTAGCTTCATTGTTATCATCAAATGTTTTTAAGATCTGATGTAATCCTTTACTCTGAGCCTTAGTGTAGCTTGCTGATTTAACACCTGCTTTAGGTGGCATTAATACACCAGTCATAATAAAGTTATGTGCTCTAGTACTTGAAGCTGCTAATGTTCTTAATTGAAAGTATGGTTCAAGTATAGGATCAGATTTATATTTACCTGACTTATATAATTTTTTTAGTGACGTTACATCACCACCTACACCTGTAATTTCTTTTTGTAAAACTTTTACAAAGTCCCATTGATCCACTAAATTAGTTCTAATAGCACTTCCAAATTTAAAATCTGTATTTAATCCAGTAGATTTGTTTGTATTATCTGGTGCATTCTTAGATGCATTCTTTAAATTTTTAGTTGGTAAGTCTGTGTTTTTTGCTAATCTTAAATTACGAATAGCATTGCCTACATACCCACCACCAACACCAACAAAAAATCCTAGACCAGTTGCTGTTAATGCAATAGTTCCTGTTCTTATTGGGTCTAACGTTTCTCTTAATCCTAATTCTTTTTCTACAGTTTGATTAGCAATATCTATAGTACCAAATCCAGCACCATCTACTAGTGCCATAGATCCAGAACCTTTTAGTAAAGCTTCTCTTTTTGTTTTAGTTGCTAATTTTGCAAATTCTTCTGGACTATTTAATATTTCTTTAGCTACTGTTTTTTTAGCAATACCTTTTTTAACTTGTGATTTAACTACTTGTTGAGCACCTTTTGCTAATACTTGTTTTGCTACTTGACCACCAACACCTGCACCAATAATGTTTATAGGATCTAATAAACCTACTCCTAAGTTTTTAAAAAATCCTTTCATACCTCTACCGCCTTCTTCATAAAAATTAGGTAGTTCATCCCAATATCTTGTAAGATATGCTAGTCTAGATTTTTGATCTGCAGTAACATTATCACCTGTAATATAGGCAAACTCTTTACCCATAGTTAATGTGTTAGCTTGATTCCAAGTTCTGTCTGATATAAATTTTTCTACAGCAGTTTTGTCATCGTATACTTCACTGTCTCTATTAGTATAGTAATCTTTAGCTACAGATATTAATTCTTTATCTTCATAAATATTATCAAATGTGTATTTAACAGAACCATCTGTATTTTTATTTACAGTTATAGCTGTATTAATTTTATTATTATTTTTAATATTTTCTTCTGTTGGGTTTGATTTTTCTGATTTTCCTAATAATTCTTCATAGCTAAAACCACCGCTACCAGTGTCTACTTTAGAATTAATAGTAATATCTCCGTAAGATAATTTTGTCATACTATCTAGTTATGTTTAGTAAATCGTCTCTTATAATTATATTAGTTCCAGGATATTTTAAATCTTTAGGAAAACTTTGTGCAAAGAATTGTGATTCAGATTTTGTCCCAAGCATAGATAAATATCTATAAATTTTTTTCTGTGTAGTTTCACCTTCAATAGTATCTAAAAATTGATTTTCTGTACTAAACCCTGTAGCAGTATATTCTGTTTTACCACCAATAACTGTTTCTTTATACCCATCTAATATAGATACTTGATTTTCTCCAATAACACCCTGTGTTTGAAATCTTAATTTTTTATTTGCTTCTTCAGCAGTTAAACTTAAAGATACCTTACCATCTTCTGTTTCATATTGTTGTGCTACATCATTCATTACAGCTTTAAATGCAGCAAGTTCTATTTTTTTATTACCAAAAACATTAAGTTGAACATTGCCAAATTGATCTTGGCTCATACCATCATCAAAACCTCTGTAATTTTTTGCCGCTGCTTCAATATCGTTAGTTTTACCAATATCTAATACACCTGTTTTACTTACAAAAAACTCACTCATAGCTGAATCAGATGAAGTTCTAGGTAATGTAGTAGTTACTTCTTCAGTTCTTTCTGGAGTACCACTAGTCATTATAGGAGTACCTTCAATTTGTTGTGCCTCTACTGCTGGAGTAGTTACTTGTTCTGTAGTTGTTATATCACCTTCAGGTTTAGTTAATAAACCATCTATTGTAGATGGACCAAGCCCACCAGCTTGCATAGTAAAAGTTTTCTTTACACCATCAAATCTACTTTCAAAATCTGTTTGTCTTTGATTGTATCTATCTCCATAGTTTTCTGTAGGTACATAATTTTTAAATGCATCTGGTTTAATATTTTTATCTTCAAGCATTTTTAAAACTCTTTCTACATCTTTACCATCACCTGTAAGAATATCATTAGAATCTAAAAAATCAACAGCTTCTTCAGATCCTAACATTGTAGTTAATTGTTTATATGCCGATGCTCTATTAGCTTCAGTTTTTTTATGTGCTGGTAATTGGTTTGTATGATAGTCTATACCTGCTGCTTTAACAATTTCCATTCTAGCATTATCTTTAGCTTCTTTGTCTTTAATTGCAGCTGTGCCATAGCCCATTAATATTCCTCTAAATGCACTCATTAAACTATCTCCTTTTCTTCTGGTTGTGGTGGAGCCATTAAACCTTTTTGTTCTGGCATTTCTTTAATATCTTCTTGTAAATTTTTAGATGCTTTTTCTAATTCTTCATTTCTACTTTTAATATTTAAAATGTCTTTCATTTCATTATCATTAGTTAAATCTTCCATAGATATTTTAAATTTTTTTACACCACCTGTAAACCCAATAGTAGCTACCATTTTCATAACTACTTCTGCTAATACAAATCCAACATCAGGAGTCCACTTACCTTCTGTAAAACCAGAAAATAAAACCATTCTAGAAATAGCTTCTACAGGTACACCTGCATCTAACATACCAATTACTTGTTGTGAAAATAGAGGCTCTGTTAATTTATCCCAAACATACTCAGATGCTTCTTGAGTATCTGTATATTGTGGTGGATGTTCCCACGGATAATTACCAGGTTTATCTGTTAGTGACTGACCAGGAACTGGTGCGTCAAAAGGGTTATTTTCTGCTTCTGTAAATTTGTCCATATGTCTCCTTATCCAAACATTTGATCTTTGTTTCTAAACCATTTAGTTAAACGGTAATCCCATTCATTTCTTAATTCTTCACCATCAGCAGTTTTTAAAGATTTTCTAACAACACTAGCATCATCTGCTTTTGTAAAATCATTTACTCTTCCGCCATAATTTTGAGGTGCAACAGATGTGTCTTGAGGCTGCCAGTTGCCACCTCCACCATCTCCACCCATTAAACTAGTTGTAATTTTTTTAGCAAATTTAGAACCTATTGGTCCTCCAAATTTGTTTCCTAACCAACCTGCTGTTATAACTGCTGCAGGTTTAAATAATTTTTTTAATCCTTTTATCATATACTCTCCTATTAATTGAATAAATCAAAACCAAACTTACCAATCATTTGATAGAATGCATCTTTAGATTTTTGATCTTGTAAATCTAATGCTGATGATCTTTCGATTGCAGCCATAGCTAGATTATGATTTCTATTTCTTTCATTCTGAGATGCAGTATTAACCCATGAAGCTTCATCTCTCCATTGTTGCCATGATGCTGACATTGCCCAGTTTGATAAGTTTAATAGATTTTGTGCATTAGTTTGATTAGCTGCATTAACAGCTGCAGTGTTTGCAGTATTAATACCTCTTCTCCAAACCACATTTGATTGATCTATTTCTCTTTGATTGTTAACGTTAAATTGTTGTCTTTGATTATCTATTGTAGCATTAAATTGGTTAATAGCTGATTCTCTTTGTGCATTAGCCTCGTCTACTTGTACTGTATTTTGTGCATTTAATGCTGAAATTTTGTTTGCTTCACTTGTTGAATACTGTTTCATTGCATCTGATCTAGCTGCATTTTGTTCATTCATTTGTGAAGCCATATTATCATAGAATTGATTTACTTGATTTTGACTACTGGCATTAAATTGTGATGATGCATTTGCTGCTGCTTGATCTGATAATAAAAATGATTGTCTAGCATTTAAATTTTGTAAGCTAGCTTGTTGTGTATTAGACAAATTAGCCATATCCATTTGTAAATATGATTTAGCATTTGTAATTGCAGCCTGTTGATTATTAGAAAGATTTTGAAAAATCATTTGCTTATAACTATCTGCATCTGATTTAGCAATTGGTATAGCAGAGTTCATAATACCTTCAGCTAATGCTTCAGCTGCCATAGAACTTTGACTCATACCTCTAGCAGCCATAGCTGCTTCAGTTGCTTTAGCTGCACCTCTAGCCCATACAGGTAAAGGATTACCAGAAGCTACTGCTGTTTCAACATCACTTTGTAAACCTGCTAGCTGACCTCTAACTGTAGCATCAGAACTTATTGCACCTTGTGCACCTTGTGCTATTGATCCTGCAGATAATGAGCCTTGTGCCCCAGTCATAGTAGGAGTTGATCCTGCTACTTGAGTGGCTGTTGACTGTGCCGCAGTTTGTGCTGTAGGAGTTGTTGTAGCAGTACTTGTTGGTGCTGCTGCTCCTGTTATAGTTGGTGCTGCTGTAGTTGTTGGTGTAGCTGCTGCTACTGTACCAGTAACTCCAGGAGTTGCCATTAGCTCATTGGTTTTTACATTTTGTAATTGAGGAGATATAGTGGTCCCCGTAGGCATAGTAGGGTTAGCTACTATAGACTCAATTAATGATGTAGCTTTACTTGCTGTAGTTTGATTACTAGATGTAGGCTTAACTGAGCCTGTCTGTAACTTAACTGTATCTACTGTCTCTGCCATTGTTTATCTTCCTTGTCCTTTATATCTTGTTAGTTTCATTTGACGTTTCTCATCTTTATTCATTGACTTCTTATGAACCCCTGGTCTCTTCTTAGGTTTATCCCTTGGTGTAAAATGTAAAAAACTTTGCCTAGCCATTAGTCTTTAGGATTATCAGATTTAACTTGTGCTACTGCGTCTTTCCAAGTAGTAGTACCATTAACCTTATCCCAGTATTGCATATCTAGTTGATCTCCTATTGATGGATAAACTCTCTTAGCTAAATTAGCTTTTAGTAGTTCCTCTGTATTACCAGCAGTTTCATAACTAGCTAATTGTACATCAGTAGGTTTAGCAATAGATAAATTCCACTCTTTAATGTATGCACCATTACCATTGCTGTCGTCTTGTAAAATTACATCTTTTCTAAAATCTATTTCTTGATTTGCGTAAAGTTTTATTTTTGTAGTTAAGTTTGCCATAATTTATTTTCCTATTCTATTATTTTGTATGCTCCAAAAACATTATCAGACGAATTTCCACCCTCAATTTTATTACTTCCTGAAAAAGTTTTAACTCTTGCATATGATTCTACATAATCAGAAGAACCATTAAATTCTATAACAGTACTTAGAACTCCACCAGCTTGCCAAGAAACATTATCTGCTGAATAAACAGCAGTAGTTTTTAATTCTGTTGAACCATTTTTATAAAGAGCTACGTTAGCATATTCAATTTTTATTGCTGTAAGACTTTCTATTATCAATGAAGTATAAACAAAATATTTACCAGCTACTGTTGGAGTAAATCTATAAGTTCCAGTATCATACATAGAGTTAGTATCAAAAACTTCTGTATCAAAATTTACTTTTGTCCAAGTATTATCAGCTATTGTTTGGTCTGCACTCATATAAGTTTTAAAAGCTGGAGTATTAGCACCACCAACAGCTTGAAAGTCTGATGCAGTTGCAGATGTAGCTGTCCAAGATTCTCCTGATGCAGCTGTGTCTGCTCTATTAATTGCTCTGTTATTTATTGTTGTTATTGCCATATTATTATACTCCTATCAATGCTATTGTTTGCTTCACAAACAACAGAATTTCTTTGATTAATTTTATTCATTATCATGCTCCAATCAATGCTTGTACTTCTTCTTCGGATAATCCTAAGTCTAAAAGTTTTTGTTTGCCAGATGCTTTTTTAGTTATTGCTGCTTGTTCAGCATCTTTTAATTCTTGTATCTTTTCGTTCACTTCTGCTTCTGTTGGCATTGTAGCACCATCTTTAATAATCTTAATGTGTTGATATTGCATACGTTCATAGTTTGGAATTTTATTTCCATCACTATCATGTGTTTTCCAACCATACCAATTACCACCATTGAAAGTATGTAATGCGTTTTGAAAATAATCTCTATTCATTTTATGTATCTCCTAATCTAATAAACGAAACACCTGTTACAAAAGAAGTTGTATTGCCTAAAAAAGTTGTTGAATTTACATTTGAATTAACAGCAAATTTTATTTTATGTGTTGAGGTACTTGTTACATCAAATATGAATTGTGCTGTAACTGTAGTTCTAGTGCCAACTCCCATTGTAGATGCTAAAGCATTTCCATTAACTTCACTTGCTTCACTATAAGAAGAATTATCTAAAGTAGTTCTTATAGCACCACCAACAAATCTTGAATTACTAGTAGCTGTTTCTGCATGCATTGTATAATTAATTAAATAAATTCCTGTTAAAGGAAAAGTAAAGATACCAGAACTTTGTGTCATTCCTGTTCCAATTTTGCCAAATCCATCAGTATCTACTCTTTCCCAATTTGATGTTAAATCAACAAATGATTGACTACCTGAATATGAGTAAGCAGCATTTATTCTCCACATATCAGCTTCTGTAATTCCTTGAGTAATACCCGTAACCGTAGTTCCAGCTAATGCAATCGTATCCCCTGATGCCCCAATCGTGATCGTATCAGCAGATTCATTAATAATGTTATTGCCGCTTTGATCCTGGATCGTGTCTACTTTTAATATAGATGTCAATGATACATTCTCACTACTATCAATAGTAATAGCTGTACTTGTAGCATTGTCATCTATACCTGTAGATTCAAAGTTTGTTGCTGTTCCAGAAAATACTGGACTTGTTAAAGTTTTATTTGTAAGAGTTTGTGCCCCGTCACTTAAAGTAATATTTGATGTATTAGATAAATCTGTTGAAGCGATAGTTATATTTGCTGAACCATCAAAACTTTGACCTGCAATTGTTCTAGCCGTAGCTAGTGCTGTAGATGTAGCTGCTAATGCAACTGCAATATTAGCTGACCCGTTAAAACTAGTACCACCTATAGTTCTAGCTGTTTCTAATACTGTAGCCGTAGCTGCATTACCAGTAGTATCTTGGTTAAGAGTTCCTACTGTAAAGTCTAGTGTGTTATCTGCATCATCATATGCTACTGTAATACCTGATTCAGTATTTGAAGTAACCATTGCACCAACTGTATCTGAAATAACTTCAGACAAATCAATAT
>Ga0208646_1001686_pt1 | contig 10213 bp, 9 predicted proteins | sample AntAceMetag02UK8_FD_184762 | JGI IMG/M metagenome (GOLD analysis project Ga0208646, IMG submission 184762) | Saline lake microbial communities from Ace Lake, Antarctica - Antarctic Ace Lake Metagenome 02UK8 (SPAdes) (version 2) | ecosystem: Environmental > Aquatic > Non-marine Saline and Alkaline...
AGTGGCCCTGCAATTGAAGTGCCTAGCGGTAATAGATGGAGACATTCAGTACTGCCCGGAGTCAAACCTGCTCTATGTCAAGACCAATGGGCCAACTGGAAACACCAGGGGATCTTGGTTCCCTGCCTACCTGAGCAGCGAAGAGCTAACAATGTGTGAGAGCTCGGATAGTGACAGTGGCTATTTCATAAAACGAGGCAACGATAGTGGCGCCGAATAATGTCGGTGGACATTCTTAGTCTCTATTAGGGAGGCAAAAGATGAACGAGAACCAAAAGAAAACACTAACCATTGCTGCTACTGCCGCAGGCTACATTGTCTGATTTTTGGGCAAAGCGATGACTTCTGGAGTTAGAACCAGAAAAGGCACCGGCAGGAAGTTCTAGTCTGATATCGATCGATTTGTGAGGAGGGAACATGAATCTGTTTTGGCCATCTCTTGGAGCCTGGGCCTACTTTTCACACAAGACCCGCAAAGAGAAGAAGAAAGAAGATGCGATCTATGATCGCGCAATTCGTGACGCTGTTGAAGAACACTCATCAGAGCAGGCCGATTACGACCAGTGGGTGAAGAGCCTGCCAACGATCTATGGCCCATCAGATTTCAATGTGAGGGTCAACACTCATTTCGCAGATGAGGGCGTTATCGACATGTATGCAGAGTATCTGGAGCGTCAGTTTGACATGGATCAGACTTTTGTCGCAGTTCTCGAATTTGAAAAAGACAAGGGCCAGCGCAAATGTGCCATCAAGGTCGAGGTCTCACAAGCCACTTTTGGTTATTTGCATCATCCTTCAAACGAAGAGATTTGCCAGGAGCTGGAGAGATTTAATGGAAAGGCAACTTGCCTTGGCAGAATCAAGCAAGACGATCTAACCAAGCAGTATGAGGTCTTTTTGGACTTGGATCAACCGTTGATAGCAGACCCTCCTAAAGAGGGCTAAAGGCAAAATAGGCTTATTTTATCTGAATAGTAACTCCGAAAAAGATCAAGTGTCTCTCTCAAAAGGAAGACTCCTTTAGGTTTTTGGTTTGGCGATCGTGAAACAAGTGAGAGACTCTAAATGGTTAGAAGACTTTTCATCAGACAATAAAAAAAGGGGGGGGCAGTGAGCAAAAAACAGGGTTGGCACTGGATCGAGCAAAGTGACTGGGGTGGCGCATCAGCCTCGAGCATCACCAAGCTTGCAAGAAATTTGAAAATCAATCCAACAGCCCAGGTCGCTAGAGAAGTTCTCCAGAATTCCTGGGACGCTGCTCAAGTTATGAGACATGAACCAGGCCACCAATTTTCCACCGTATTTCGTTTTGTAGAGTTTGACGCGAATCAGTCTCAAGTTATCCGGGCTGCCTTCTCAGCCGGAGATTTAGAGGAAACATTCGAATCCAAGTTCAAGCTAAGCGAAGAGTCTGCCTCCCTAATTCTTGGAAAGGGCAAGGTCACGGCACTGATAGTTGAAGACTTTGGAGCCCACGGTCTCTACGGGAACCCGAATCTAAAAAATGAATCAATCATGTATCGAGCGTTGTACAAGATCGGTTCCACTGGGAAAGATTCCGAAGATGCTGTTTCTGGAGGATCTTACGGTTTCGGAAAGAGTGCATTTATCAGTGCGAGCGAATCAAACCTTGTATTTGCCTACTCATGTTTTCGCCCTTACAAAGAAGACAAAGTGACGAGAAGATTAGTTGGTTGGACCTGGCATGACGAGTTCAGTGAGTCGGCAATGGATTTTGAGGGCCGTGCAGTTTTTGGCGAGTTCTATGCTGAGGATTCTGGTGAAAAAATTAGGCCTGAGCCCTACACAGACGTCAAAGCAGACAAACTCGCAGAGCTGCTTGCCCTGTCACCACGAGAAGCCAGCGACGTAAATCAACTGGGAACTTCGCTAGTTCTTTTCGATCCAGTCATTAATGCTGAGGACTTGAGGGCTGCTATTGAGGACAATTGGTGGCCAGCGATCGTTGACCCCTCAATTCACCTTAACGTTGAGATAATTGGATTTGACGGATCCAAGAAGCATCCTCAGCCTAGATCAAGGACTGAACTGAAATCCCTCATAAGAGCGTACGAAATAGCAACTCAAAAAAGCGATGCCCCATTAGGCGACGCGGAGAAAGTAGTCCATCTGACGAGCATTGAAGGATTCGAGAAGGTCGGCTCAATTGGTCTGGTTGCCCAGTATTCAGAGGATGGTTCAAGCCTTAGACAGTTACCTACTACGATCCTTACGCGGGGGCCAAGAATGGTGATCGGGCCGGTTGAACACACTTTTAACGCCAAAAGTGTTGCGATTTACGCGATATTTGCTACAGACGAGCTTGCTGTTCATGTTGACAAGGCCCTACGTGACTCCGAGCCCTACACACATGATCGCTGGAACACGGTTGCCTCCACATTGGCAACGAAAACCTCGGCTGACCTAGCGTCAAAGATTCAATCCAGGTTCGTAAACGAGGTCAATAGCTTTGCGAAACAAATGGCGCGCGAGATGCCCGTTTCCCCAAAGCGCTTGATTGGGTTTAGTAGAATTTTCGGGAAATTCTTTGGGGATTCAAAAGGGGCTCCGGTTGAACCGCTCGGAGAAACGTTGCCGATTTCCATACGATTTGGGAGTCGACAGTTGCGGGCCGAAGGGCCGGGACACATCTCTTTGACTCAGGTGTTTGATGTTTCCAGATCTGAAGGGGACTCGATCACCGAAAAAGTCAAGCTCAGGGTTATCCCTGAGCTGAAGGTATTGATGGACGAGTCTTCCAAGGGCGAAACAATAAAATTTCGTCTCACCCATGAGGATTCTGGTACACAGGAAAACTCCTCCGACTCGTTTGAAATCGAAGTGGATTTGAAATCGAAAAAGAGATTCAAGATTGAGTCAAATCCTTATGATCATAGGTGGACCACAGACCTCAAGGTTCGAGTGGAGGTTGCTGAATAGTGAGCACTAGAAGTGAGCAGCGCCTGATTCGCCCGTATTTGGGGATCGATGCTTTTGAAGGATTACTTCGAGGCATTTTGGTCTCAGTGAATGCGCGTCAGATTCGAGGTGACAAGGACTACATCGAAGAAAGTCAATTTCAAGACCTGACCATCACCTTTGAAGTCGGCTTGAGTCTTCCAGAGGTTCTCCTTGCGGCGCGTGAAATAGATTTAGTTGATGAGGATATCAACCTTGCCATCATCGCCTATGGGAATACTTACAAGCGGACCGAAATTCTTCGAAATTGGAACCTCAAGCACGATGAAATAGAGACTTCGTTCAGTTTCCATACTCAAGATATTGAGGACATACTTGGCGACAGCTTCGGGGGCTTCAATATCGTTTGCGCGTTGGTCCTTGCAAACAATAGAGAGGAGGCCCCCCTAATTGTTTACCAATCTGGTACTTGGCTTGAAAAGCGCGAGATTCAGGTTAGGGCGGAAAAAAATATTGCCTTCTTCTCACCAACCCCCATGGATTCCGCTAAGAAGAAAGAACTTGAGCTGAACAATAGAACAATGCTTTTTGTTCAAGAGGGTCAAGAGAGTATTCAATATGCCACTAGCGTTGAAGATGTGCTGACCGTTTGGGTGGACGAAGAAATTTTACTTTCGTTGCAGAGTAATTACGGTCCTGCAGCAGATATAACTGCGATGCTTTTAGCTCGAACGGCAATCGGATCCGTAGTTGAACTAATTGGTCGGGTCCTAAACCAGCATGACTTTAATTTGAGTATTTACGCGGATTCACTGCAGTCAAATGAGCCCGATGAGCGAGTGTTGACGAAGTTTGTCAGGAAGGCGCAAAAAGTTTTAGGTAATGGCGAAGACTGGCTATCGACGCTTGAGGAGATAAAATCCCAGCCACAACTTGTAGCTTCAAAAATTGAGGCGAGTGCTGATCTAAAGGGCGAGATCAAGCGTGCTTTGGCGAAGGAGGAGGCGTGAAAATTCCAACACTACTTCAATCGGAGCTGGCCCTAGTGTTAGAGGCTTTGCGGAAATCGGCAATATATGATCCCAAGATCTCGTACTTGGGTTTTGATGACTCAGTAGATTCGGACCTAGTCGAGAACCTAGTCTCTGAGCTCACCATTCTCTTCTCGAAGGAAAGTAAAAAGTCGACGAAGTCTAAAGACAAGAGATATTCGGCATTTGAGTTGGCAGCGACGCCAATCGTGCTGGATTTTTTTTGCAGGCTCCCTCACTCTTGCAAATTCAACCCCGGTTTTTTTGGATATTTGAGTTATAGAATTCGGGATGTCATTGTCTGGAGATTCCCGCCGAACGATTCCGAAGGGTGGTCAAAAAACTTCGTTGCTTCGGCATCTTCGTCCGAATTTGTCGACGGCTTCATACCTAGGCTAATTATCCGAGGGCTCATTGCTAAGGGCTCGACCGAGGCCGAGGGCCTTATCCAGCAAGACTTTTGGAGATCTCACGTGCTAAGAGTTAAGACTGGGTTCAGCCAAGAAATGAGTCAAGCATTTGCCGAAGAGGTTGTTGAGAGCTCTATTGCCGTTGAGGAGCAACGATCTATTGCAAAACGTATTAGATCCATCAGGTCTAATGTAATCTTTGAACTTCTGACAAAAGTTGACGCTAGGAAAATAGTGAGAGACCTCAGAAAGTAAGGCTTACCTTAATGCTCAACAGAACGATCCAATTCAGGAGCCTTGAGCAGTGGAAATATTTCCTGGAAGAGCCAAAAAGAAAACCGAGCCTAGCTGCAAAGCAAGTCAGGTTTATTGACCTATTCAGTTCCGTCGGCGGTTTGTCGATTGGACTCGGAGAGGCGATCAGCGAATCTGGCCTCACGCCAAAATCTCTCTTGGTAGCGGACGTTGACGTCCTGGCAACTCAGGTATACAAGGCAAATTGGCCAGGATGCCAGCCCTTTGAGGGGTCAGTGAGGGAATTGGTTGATTCTCACATAATCGGACAAGGGGGCGGTGCAAAATTCGCGTACCCGCCCGTAATCGTCGAGGAGCAGCTAGCAAGAAATGTGGGCAAGGTGGACATTGTCATTGCGGGCCCGCCTTGCCAGGGCAACTCATCTCTGAATAACATTTCTAGAGGGGACGATCCAAGGAACGAATTATATCTTCAGGTTCCGGCAATCGCAATAGCGCTTGGAGCTCGCCAGGTAATTATTGAAAACGTCCCAGGGGTGATTCTCGAGAAGAGTAATGTAGTGGGAACCGCTGCAAGGCTCTTGGAAAACGCTGGCTTCCAAGTAGAAACCGGTGTGCTTTCGGCGGACAAGTTCGGATGGCCGCAAACTCGAAAGAGATTTTTTCTGGTGGCAGACAGAGACTCAAAGCCAATACCTTTTTCTGAACTTCAAGAGCAGATGGCCAGGACTCCAGAGTCATTGGGTTGGATACTGGAAACTTCGACGAAAATGTCAAAATCTGATGACCTGATGGACAAGTCATCCGTCCTGAGTCCAGAAAACCGGCGGCGGGCCGAGTATCTGATTCAGCACGATTTATATGACCTGCCTCTGGATCAGAGGCCAGACTGCCATAAGAATGGCACGACATACACTGCAAGTTACGGGCGAATGAGGATAAATTCCCCAGCTCCAACTCTAACCACTGGCTTTTTCTCGCCCGGCCGAGGGAGGTTTATTCATCCCACTGAACCTAGAACGCTGACCGCCAGGGAGGGATCTATGGTGCAGGGCTTCCCCTCTTACTACCAGTTCAATCCCACCGGCAGGACTACTCGGGTGAACTTAGGAAAGTGGATAGGAGACGCGGTACCTCCTATTCTTGGGTATGTAGCGGCTAAGAGTCTGGGTTACTGAACGTGGTTTCAAAAAACACTCTGCCTGAAAGAAGGATTCAAGAAGCACTCTTGGTGCGCGGAATAGGCTTTCAAACACATGTTTCAGGGATCTTCGGAACACCAGACATTGTCATTGAAGATTCGAAAGTTGTTGTGTTTGTCCATGGGTGCTATTGGCACAAGCACAGTAAGTGTTCTGCCCCATCTAAGCACAGCTCAAAAATCCCACTTTTGCATTTGGTAAGAAATGCCGCAATTGCGAGGGACGTAAAGATTGTGCGGGAATTGAAGGCGGAGGGGCACGCAGTTTTCATTGCATGGGAGTGCCACATAGCTCAATCTGCGCCCACGGTGGTGGAGAAAATTATTCGGCTGCACAACAAGACAATTAGCCTCAATGAATCATGACGTTCTAAAAACATTGACGGCGGCTCTTGGAGCTAACAAGCAAGTATTTGGGGTAAGAATTTCAATTAGGGGCCGCCAAGACCCGCAGGATTTCAAATCGATTTCGATAAGATTACCAAATCATTCGCCTCTGGTTGAACCTTGGCTAAGCAAATTTTACCGACAATTACACATTACTTTCGAGAGTTGACTGTCCAATACTCCCCTTTGATTCCGTTCAATGGAAGGAAACGGACGGAATCGGGTACACCTGCAAAAGGTGGCTTGACTATTAAAATACTCGGGTACATCGCCACTCCCTCCAGGGTATAGATTGACATGAAGACATACGGGGGCAGTTATGGCTGAAAACAACGTAATTTCAATTTCAAAGTGCGAAATTGAATTTTTAGAGGGTAAAAAGCCGTATTCGGGTAAGCCCATGAGTGACCGAAAGCTCCCGGGTGAGCAAACAGGAGAATTGCAGACTTTTAGGGTCACAAGCTCCGACGAACTCAATCTGATTGTCGGACTGATTGAGTGGCCTGATGCGCCCCCAGAGCTGGTGCCCCTCGATTTACTAGGTGGCTTGGATAAGCACAACGAATTAGCGAGAAGGGGTCGCATTTCCCTTGGAATCACTGCAGATGGTAATTGGCTCGTGCCACTGAGCGTTCTTAAATTTAACCCCAGTATGGGCAAGTTCACTTTGCAGCGTGCCTCAGAAGATGAAATCGACGAGCTACTAGGTCATAGTTTCAGGGAGCTGATGATTGAACTTGGGGCCATTGACATTGGGAGCAGACAAAAAATAGACGGGGAAACCAACAACAGGGCAAATCAGTTTGCAATGATTGTTAAACCTCAGGACATTGAGTCATTAGCCGTTGCCTATGTCGTTACTCGCGCTTTAGCAGTAATCAAGGACTTCGGAGTCGAATGAGCGCCTTTCGCCTTCCCGTGGATCAGAGTGTCGTTGACATTCTGGGGATTATCCACGCGCTTGAAATGGAGGCTGGAGCTGAGTTTTCTAATTACTTGGATGAAGCTTTCACCGCCGCTGGAAACCCTGAGTGGTTTGAGGACATCCGACACTACAGAAAGTCCATGAACGAACCATTCACCTACCGCAACCAATCGGACTTCAGGTTCATACTTAGCGAAGGCACCCGGGACGACAGCTCTTTTTCGGGCATCATGCCGAATAACATTGCGAAATGGGTCACCAGCGCAAAACGCTTGCTCGACAAGTTGCACCATTTCCACCACTCGCAATTGAAGCCAGATATTCAAAATCTCAGAATCGTAGCTGGGCTTTATGCGGACGTTACGGCTGGGACCGGGTTCGATGTAACTAATTGGGCGAACGCTCTTTTCTCCAGGACGAAAGCAATTCTTGATGGAACTTACGTATCCACAGACACAGCCCCGATCTCTATTTCTTCGATTCCAGAGGTTCCTGTTCAAATTGTTGAGGAATACCAGGAAGCAATCGAAGAAGTCCGCCAGCGACCCCCACTTGGTTCTCGGTGGGAGGGCCAAAAACCAAGACGCAAATTGAGCCTGAACCGGCAGACCAGAGACCTTTACGAAGACGGAGTCTCTGTCTCAGAAGAGCTAGGAGACCTTAGGGGAGGTGTTTTGGCGACTTGGTTCCGCTACTTTCCGCTAGGAGGAGAGGTGTGGGTAGACCCAGACGGTGCTGCCATGGGCTACATCAAAGGCGATGCCCGAATGATTGGCTGGTTTGGGGAAACTCCTGAAGATAACTCCGACCGGGTCAGAGGATTCGTCCTACCAACCGAGTACAACTACGAAAACGGAGAAGTGGTCGATGTTGAGTCTGGATTAAAGCTGTCCTCCAACACAACCGAACCAGTCAAGGACCTGCTGAAGGGTCTCAGCACCGCAATTGATGAGGCAACAAAGCTGAACATCACTGACTACGGGGACATTTTCGTTCCTGTCACTGAAGGAAAGCCTAAAAGAATTGCAAATGCCCACAAAGGCATTTGGTTCAAGGGTCAACTGCCTGGCTAACAATTCAAAAATAGACGGATTTAGGGGGCAACTATGAGAGAAGTTGAAGTTCTGGCCTACGTTTTTGCAGCCGTGGCATTTTTCTTGCTGGTCATGCTTTTTGCCACTAGATCAACACTTGATTCTGCGAGACGGCAGTTGCGACGACTCGATCGACAATTGCAAGAACTCTCCAGCGCAATAGAAGATTTGAAAACACCGGATATCAAGCAAAAGACAAAGGCCAAGGCGAAAGTTAAGCCAAAGGCCGAGGCCAAGCTGAAGTCCAAACCTGAAGCAGCTCAGACATTTGAGAAGTCTTTAGAAGCTGAAATTGTTGACACCACCGAAGAGGAAGATGATTCACCGGAGCCATACGTTCCAGTCATTGTTACCAGAACGACCAATCCTTCAAGACCAGTCCGGGACACCTGGAGGGAGGAAAGGGCTTGGAATCCATCAGAACTTTATCAATTACTAAGGCTTTATCGCGACGGCCAGGAGGTTATCCACATCGCGACGGCCATGACCGTTGATTCAAAGGACGTCGTATTTTGCGTTGCCCGACATGTATTTTCTTGCGAAGGAAATCTGGAAGATACCTCGATTGCCCAAAATGACAAGAAAAAATGGCAGACCATTCAGAAAACACAAGTGGGAGAGCTCATCATGGCTGGGACACCAATCAAAGACCTGGCCAACAAATTTGGCCGCACTCAGCTAGCAATCGTTTGGCAGTACATTGACAACGGCTACAAGAAAAGCTGATGCCACGTACTAAAAGCTAAAAACAAGGCTGAAGGCCAGAAATGCCCTCGGCACGCTTCCTGAACCGCATGGAGATTTTTGAGTTCGGTCGGCATTCTGATTAAACCGACCCCACATAAAAGACCTCTTGAAGGCGCTCCGGGCACCTAGTTGCCGCACGTCTCTCATGCTTGCGAGTGAACACGGGAACACAGTGACTAAAGAATAATTCTGCCCCTGTGGGAGCAGTTCTCGCCGCCAAGGCTTCAGCCCTTTGTGTTGATGCCTGGTGGCTAAATGCTTCTGTTGTTTCTGGGTTATTTGATTACCGGCGATAAACCGTAAGACGCCAATTTGGATGAGCTCGATACGACACCTGCATTTGAGCCGCTAGGTGAGAAATCTCGCGAGGTGCTCGCGAAGCTGCTCGTCATGGACATAGATAAACGCGCCTTTGATACCTCGAGTCAACAACACTCGATAGATGTTTAGAACAAACTGCAGAATGTCTTCATCCGAGTACTCAATGCCCAACTGATTGTTGTTTTCCCGGCCCTTCACATCAAAGTAATTGTTGCGATCAAAGGCGATTTTGTTAGCTGCAGAATCCCACCTCAGGTCGGGCCCAATAATCACTCCTGCATAGTTCAGGTCATATCCCTGTACCGTGTGAATGCTGCCCACTTCTTGGCTGGAGGTCTTTGAGTTAATCCAGTCTGTAGCCGTCCTGTTCCAGAACAGTCGCTTGCCTTCAATCTCGATGTCATGTGAATCTGGGTCATCTTTGCTCTTCCAGGGCCATGCGAAACCAGACACTAGGCGACTGAGTCCATGGGCCCTGTCCATGTCAGCAATAGCTGTTTGCATTGAAGTGAAGTCGTCAAAGAATCTCAGGTCATATTTTCCAAAGTCACCAGCCGGCTTTGGGTCGTTCGAAAGTAGTTCTTGGACGAACTTGATGTAGTCGGAGCCACCCTCCACTCGCATTTGAGATGAGAGGTTGAAAAGTGCGTCCCGAGTATTGGCCGTTGAGATCAAGTCGGTAACTTGAGTCAGGGGGAGGTCTGCTGGCCTGATGCTTTGAGCTGAGTCAACCAAGAGAATTCTGGTTTTGCTTTGCCTTCTGACCCAATCGAGTTGTGTCTTCTTGGGGTCATCCTCACCGAATAACGCCTTGTTGATCTCTCTGAAATCCTTGTTTTGCATCCCGGAGGACTGGTTGGCTCGCTGTCCAAGGCGGTGAGCTTCGTCGACTATCAAGAGGTCGTACTTTTCCAATGACTTGC
>Ga0208646_1001691_pt1 | contig 10190 bp, 16 predicted proteins | sample AntAceMetag02UK8_FD_184762 | JGI IMG/M metagenome (GOLD analysis project Ga0208646, IMG submission 184762) | Saline lake microbial communities from Ace Lake, Antarctica - Antarctic Ace Lake Metagenome 02UK8 (SPAdes) (version 2) | ecosystem: Environmental > Aquatic > Non-marine Saline and...
GCAAAGGTGAAGAGTTTTTTTACAAATCAGAAAGTGATATGAAAAAAAATAAACCTTTTGGTTATATGAAAGGCACTTTCAACGATGGAATGATATTAAAAGGTGAAGTGTTTAAACCTTTTCAAATTAATTACACAAGCCATGATTTTGTTAAAAAAATTTTAATCAAAAAACGGTTTAAAAATATTCATTATTTAACTGAATATACAGCGGGTGACCTGGAAAATGGTGAGATATTTTTTGAAAATGGAGATCATTACAAAGGGGATTTTTATCAGGATATGCCACATGGTATGGGAGCAATGACTTATAAAGATGGAAGTAAAGATAAAGGTAGATGGCACCAGGGAAATATTGCAAAAGATAACCACTAATACCTCAGGAAAGTATTTAAATTTTAATTTGAAGTTATATTTTGAATCAGTATATTAAAAATGTTGATAGATAATGTTATCTTTTAATATTAGGGAAGAGCAAATATGATTGTGCTTAATTAGATCTTCGGCAATATATTTACTCTTCCCTCAATGTTATTCAATTTTAGTAACCTTATCCAATCAGCATAAATTAATAGTACAATACATGCCCATTAGGTTAGGTATTGGTTTCGAAGATCTATATTGTTGATATTTGCATCCTTTAAAATCTATTGGTTAGAAAGGATATATGAGAAAGAAACACTTACAAAAAAAGATCAAGTTTTATTCATTATTTGCAATGCTGAAATTAACAAGATGGTTATTTCGTTGTTCAAAAAGTTTAACTAAATTAATCTATCATAAAATTGATTGGAAAGATTATAGGAAGAAAATTTCTGAAGTTGATCCAAAAGCTAAAAAATGGGTCAAATATAATAGTTGGTTTGGTGAGGATGAAATTTTGACAAGAGCTTCTTTTAGAATTCACCAAATACTAGTAGAATTTGAAGGTGTAGACCCTAAATCTAAAAAATATTATAATGAAATCGATAAAAGAATTTATGAGCAATTTAAGGATAGAATTAACAAATACTATTCAATGGATAATTAAACTCTTTATTAAGGAATTAAAAAATGAACATTAAACAAACAGTTATTTTTGCCTTCATAGTAGCAATCATTGGATTTGGATTTAAGGATTTTTGTCCAAACTATAAACAATTAGAAAAATCTAGAACTCTTATTGAAAAGGTTGCAAATGGTAAAGTTTATGAATGGGCGACAACCAGAAAATGTAAACTATCAATTGTTTCAATAGATGGTGTTTCTTTAGAAAAATATATGAAAGAGAGTTTTTCAAAGATTAAAGATGATGAAGAAATGAAACAGTTAGAGAAAATGTTTAAATGAAAAAAATAAATAGAAAAATAGAAACTAAAATATATGAAGATGGAAGGAAATATGTTGGAGAATTTAAAGGTGGTAAGAGAGACGGCCAAGGGACTGTTACATGGCCTGATGGAAGGAAATATATAGGGCAATGGAAGAAAGATCTGCCTAATGGAAAAGCCATTTTAACATTTCCTAATGGATCAAAATATGCTGGAGAATATAAAGATGGCAAGTTTCATGGACAAGGAGAATTTACTTTTAAGTCAGGAAATAAATATATTGGAAATTGGAAGAATGGTAAACCTATTGGACAAGGAGTAAGTATCTTTTCTGATGGTATAAAATACGTTGGGGAATTGAAAAATTGGAAGTTTCATGGACAAGGAACACACACATGGCCTGATGGATCAAAATATGTTGGAGAATTTAAAGATGGTAAGAATCATGGACAAGGAAGTTTCTCTTTTGGCAATGGTTTCAAATATATTGGTGAATGGAAAGATGACAAGAAGCATGGGCAAGGAAGTTTTACATTTCCTGATAAATCAAAATATGTTGGAGGTTGGAAAGATGACAAGAAGCATGGATATGGAACTTTCGCAGTTTTTGGTTCAAGTAAATATGTTGGCGAATTTAAAGATGGTAAGTATCATGGACAAGGAACTTACACAATTGTTGGTCATAGTAAATACGTTGGAGAATTTAAAAATAATAAGTATCATGGACAAGGAACTTTAAAATCGTCTGATGGAAAGGTTCAGAAAGGTATTTTTAAAAAAGGTGAACTTTTTAAAAAAATAAATAAACGTTAAAGAATTATGATCTTAGCTCGATTGAAATTGAATACTAAATTGGTTGAAGTAGATGAATTTGTTACAAAGTTCTCAAAAAAATACAAAAATAATAATTTAAGAGTTGATGTAAAATTAACAGATACCGAATGTTTAATTTATCTTTATAGGAAACTTCATTAATGAAAAAAAAACTCACTACTACATTGGATGAATTCTTAGAAAAAGACCCTAAATTAAAAAAAGAATTTAATGAAAAATTTGAAAAATGGAAAAATCGACCTAAACCAAATCCAAAGCTTAAAATTGGTTTAAAATATATAAAAGAGAATTTTAATCTAGATCTGTTTCTTAATAAAATAGTAGAAAGAGGTAATTACAAGTTTATGAATGATGGAGATATGCTTGATGTAGTTATTCTAAATGGTTTTAATCAAGAGGAAGTAACTAAGATTTACGATCACTTAGACGATAAAGAATTTGATAAGCTGCATAAATTTGCGGAAAATGATAAATTATTATCTAAAATTACAGATAATTTTGAATATTTTGATAATGGGTCGATTAAGACAACAACAGATTTGTTTTTTACTGGAATTTGGTTTTCTAAAAGAAATAACACTTATTATCTATTTATCGATAGGCTAAATTTTGAACGATCAACTAAGAGCATCTGTCTTTACTTTAAATCAAAAAATGAAAAAACAATTACAAATAAAATGCTTAAATTTATTCAACAAACAGATAAAGATAATCAAAAGCGACGCCTCAGGCTTCTTTAATCTTGTTTAGTATTAGCTAATTAACTCAACTTGAGTAAAAGTTCAGGATTTGCTAGTCTTGGATTGTGAAAAAGATTTTAGGTATTCTAATTCTGGGTTTGTTGTTGAGTGGGAATGCTTATGCAGGCAAACAAGATATGATTTCTGCACTAAAGGGAATTCCTGGAGTTGCTGATGCTTCTTGGGCACAAGATATATCGCTTTGGGTAGTTATGACAAATCCAAACGGAGGACATAACTTTGATCAAATGGGATCAATGATTTGTAATGGAGGAGTAACCAATTTTGCTGTTAGGAAAGGATATACAATTACTTTTTGGAATCCATATACAAAAAAACCAATTACCAAATTTAGATGTTATTAATTTATGGCATTAATAAAGTGTAATGAGTGCAAAAAAGAAATTTCAAGCACAGCCAAGCAATGCCCCAGTTGTGGCTATAAAATAAAAAAGGTAGGTTTTTTTTGGCCAATTATATTTGGGTTAATTCTATTTGGTTATTTTTTCGGAGATGAAGAAGAAAGCTCAAAAAAAGTTAAAGTTAAAGAAGTTACGATTTATAATCAGGTAGGAAGAGATAATTTGCAAAAACAATATTGGGATCCAGGTTATGTTGAGGCAGGTTTTTGGCATACTAAAAAATTTGTTATTAAAATAAAAAGTCCACCAAGAGGAGAGGCTGCAAAAATTTTTGCTAACGTTGTGTGTCAACAAGCAAAAGAAGACTACAACACAAAAGGTTTTGAAATATTTATTATGGGTTTCGATCAAGAAGTCTATGGACATACAGGATGTTATTAATGAAAAAACTTTTATCCATCATTTTTGTTTCCTTACTTTTGAGTGCAAATGCTTATCCGGATCAAAAGAGTTCTTTTGCAGATACATTAAGAAATGGAACATATGCTATTGATGACGCTTGGTGGAACAATAATAATTTATCGGTATCTATAGCGGTAAATGGTACTTGGAGTGGAGCAGACACTTATAGATTAGCCGAACTTATATGTAGTTCTTTAGACGCTCAAGGTTTTACACCTTTATCAAAATACAAGGTTACTATGATTGAAATTACTGGACGAAGTAAGCTTCTAACAATGGGTTGTAAATAAATGAAAAAACTATTTTCAACGATCGTGGTTCTGGGTTTGTTGTTGAGTGGTTGCGTATCTTATTCAACAGGTATGACTTCGAATGAAAACATGGCAGTAGTAGAAATGGGAGTAGTAGATGCATTGAAGAAAACTCCTGCAGATAATCTACCTGTTGCTCAAAAGTGGTGTTCTCAATTTAATAAGAAAGCTAAATTTTTAAAATCAGGTTGGCAGAGATACTATTATTCTTGCAACTAAAATTCCGTGTCAATTCCGTGTAGAACCAATCTAAACATTAATCAGCAATACAAATAAAGAGAAGTAGAAGAGTGTGTAGGGGCGTTCTGTTACCCGGTGCCATGAACCAGGCTACCCCCACAATATAACAATCAAATGGAGTCAAGAAATAAGGACCATGGAACACGGCTCCTGACCACGAAACAAGCAACACAGTTACCCTAAAAAAATAATTCTGTAACTTTAAAATTAATGAGTCTTTATGCGAAATAGATGAGGATTTACAAGTTACTTTGAGTTATTTTAAAGGTAATGAGGGGTGACATTATCCATGTTTTTACCACCTCCCTCTCCTCTGCAATACTTCATCAGATTAAATGATTAAGGTGGCAAAGGTGGCAAGAATGCAATCTGTAAAAAACTTTTTCTCCTCTACTGATCTTGTAAAAGATTTGGTGGGAGATAGAAGTTGCTACCTTACTAAATGGTTATTCGCAGGAGCATAATTAATCTTACTATCAAAGTAAAAGGGCACATATTCAGCTGCCAGTTCTTTTGTAGTTAGTTTCTCAAGTCTAGATGCATCATTAATAATCCATATAGTAGAAAACTTACCTACTTGCGTGGGACAATTCTTTCGTTTTTTACCACCTATCAATTCAATAGCATTTGCAATCTCTCGTTCTCTTGTGACCTTAACTCTTTTTTCTTTTTTCAAGTAGTCGAACAACTCAACTGTTGTAACCATGTCTCTATCAAACGGAAACACACCCTGCTCAAATTGTTCTCTAATAAAGTCGTTAAGAGGCCTGTCTGCTAGCCCATGCATCTCTGTTCTATATTCTGTAGTAGGTGCAGGTGCTAATGGATTAAATTTAGACAAATCTCTTTGGAGTAATTCGTGCAACACACCTCCTGCTAAGTTGTAGTTATCTTTCGCATCATGAAAATCATCCAGTAACTGCTGGTCTCTCTTTGCAGGACTGAAATAAACCCAGTACCTCACTTCATTTTCTGGTAACGAGAAAGCATCTCTATGGTTTGTATTAATCCAATAGTTGGTACAAGTATCTTGTTCAGAGTATTCTTTGTAGAGCTGTCTCACACCTATTGTGCCCTCTGTGATAATTGTTTTTAAAGTATTTATAAGTTTAGATTTCTCACTCCAACTGCCACTAGATTTAGCTTCATCTATTAATACTGTTTGTGCATTAATCAAATAGCCCTTACCTTTGTCTAGTGATTCCTCTAGCTCAATCTTACGGGTGTTATGTAATCCAAGCATCAACCTTAACAGATCAAACAAACTTCCCTTACCAAGCTGAAATTCATCTGATTGCAGAATAATTGCGTGTCTTATTTTTTTTCCTGGAAATTGTATTTGATATGCATACCAGTTTAAAAAATGTTCGCGTTCTTTATCATGCGGTATTACATGTGATACTAAATCCCAAAATTTATCTGTATCAGCAGTTGCGTCTGGTACCAGTTCATTTTTTTCAAATACATTAATCTTTAATTTACCCCCTACAGTAATAAACCTATTAGGATCTGCGGGTTGATATGCAAAGTCCACACACACTTTTCTATCTGGGTGCTGCTTCCAAAATTTTAATGGAGTATATTTTCCATTTTTAAAATCTCTAGCATACTTCACATCAATAGCTTCTCCAGTATACATCTCTTTATCTTCTAAATCGTAATACAGACCCGACTTCATCATATAAGCAATACGATCCACAAATGTATTAGTAAAATCTGGTAACACGTCCCTACCTGTTATTGCATAGAGTATTTTTTTAATATCCTCGAGTTCATTTTCAGACCAATCATATTTTTTTACAATTGATGGTAAGCCAACTGTTTTTAATCCTTTCTCTCTTTTATAAACGCTCTTAAGCTGTGCTAATCTTACGTTCATATCGTCTTTGCAATTTTGACAACTACCCACACTTATTACTGATTCAAATATCTTTACAGCATCATCTTCTGGCAATTTATATTGATTAAATACACCTGCAAATTCTTTGAAAAACATATTGTGTTCAGCCACATTTGGTAGCCTTGACTTTCTTAATATCACTGCCGCCAGTGCAAGTAGTGATACTTGTTTTTTTAATTGTTCATAAGAAATTTCAGTAAGATCATCTAATTTAGTATGAACAACTTTCTCTCCACAATCATAGGTACCGCCGCACATAGTGTAATGACCATGAGCTCTGATCTCTATTAAGGTATTATTTTTATCAGAGTCTCTAAATGAGAAATGTAGTCTAGTATTTTTCTTATCTAAATCTAGCACTTTGTAAAGTGCATGACTTGTTGGAGTGGACTCTCTACCAAACACAATTCCTGCAGTGGGTAGGAATCTATTTGCAAGTTCAATTACTTCTAGGCAATCTTTATCTATATCTGCAACATTCTCTAAACCTGTAAATATATTTAAGTTCTGACCATTTTTTAATTGTGCAGAGTTTGTAATCTGATTCTTAAGACGTTGAGCTGTTGTAAGTGTTACACCTTTCTTGCCATACTCACTGTGAAATATAAAACAGTTATTTCTTAAGAAGCCTTGTAATATCTCCGGAGTCATTATTTTACAATTCCTCCTGCTTTATATTTATTTTTTAAAGCTATCTCTGATTTCAAATAATCTAGGAATGATGCTTTATAACCATCCTTAACCATTTCCCTGTATTGCCTCTTAAACGACTCCATAAGGTCAATAGACAGGTCTATTTCCACCTCTGCTGGGTCTTTATAATCTGTTACTAGTCTTAGTATTTTAGCCCTTTCAGACAAATCACCTTTGCCCTCTAACGCTTTTTCAATGCTACTTGGTTTATTATTTTTTTCTGCTGTTTTCATAGTTACTCCTTTTATCTAAATTGATTATGTTATTTTTTTCTTCTATTGCTTCAACTGTCACAAAGGTTGTTGTGATAGGTTTCCGGTCTCCATTGTAACTTTTGTTACTCTGAACATGGGGGTCATTCTTGGTATTGTGATTGGCAAACATTGCCATCATCGGATCTATTTTATTTGTCATTAATTGGGTCTCCTTTTCTTTCTGATTTTAGTGGTGTTAGTTTTGGCATCATTGAAACCATCTTCTATCTCTGCTTTTTTAAGGTAGTCAATCTGCTCCTGTAGATGATGCACCGACATCATGCGTTCAGATAACACTGCAATTTTTTCTTCTAGTTTTTCTAGCTTTTCTCGCAGAATAAACTCCAAAGCATCTTGTGCGGCAACTTTATCTCTTAAGTTGTTGCGTGTTAGATGTGCTTTTCTTTGCAACACTTCGTTGTGTTGTAAGGATGCAGTTAGTATGGCACTAGAACAGATTAATTGTTCCACCATGGCAAACATCTCTACTCGTACTTTTCGGTAACCTGCATGATGTACTCTTGCACCACCTCTGTTTTCTTTTTTAGGTTCAGACATTTATTTATCCTCCCCATACATCTTTTGCATCTGACTAACGTAATCAAGAATACCTGTAGATTTTTTTGGATACCCTGCAACTTTAGTATTGGAACGTTCAATCGCATAGTCCATTAATTTGTTATCTTCAAATTTATTTAATGCATCTATTGCGTTACTGGTAAGGTTTGTGTCTGATTTTTTTTCCCTAGCTTTATTATCAGCAACAAATGCTTTCGAAGCACCTCTGCTGTCGGGTGCAACAGCATATTTTTCTAATTGTTTTTGAGATAAATAACTTTCTTTTATACTAGGGCTATCTGCTTCTTTTTTTTTAGCATAACGTAAGGCATCAAATTCATCACGTGCATGAAGTTTTTGTTTAACCTCTCGCATTAGCTTAATTCGCTCTTTATCGTAACCACCTGTGAACTCTCTTGCTTCTTTGTGATTCATTGAGGCTAAAACTAAATCACTATCTGATATGTAGGGTCGATCTGGTTTTTTATACTTCATCAGACTCCTCCAACTCTTTTTCTTTTTTTTCTTTAATAAGAAGTTCTAACTCAATACCATCTACTTTAGCTTTGGCTTCTATATCTGCAATATGTTTATCAGTAACTAATCTATACTTTCTTGCAATATCTCTACCTATTTGCCTTGACTCATGAACTTCAAACTCCTTTAGCTTTGTTTGTTTGGAATTACTAAGTGGATATTTAGTAAATGCTTGATCTAAAAATCTCTCCACACTACTTAATTCTTGTCGAGAAAATCTTAACATTCTATGCAAACTATTAACTACTTTTGCATACTGCTCTTTGCTGTACTCGTTGCTGTTGAGACCTATGCCTACAACATTATCTCTTTTCTTATCTTCCATATTAAACTTCCTATTTTTGTCGCAACCCCCCCTGATCGCTAAAATCAGAGGAGGGTCACTTTTGAATATCTACAAATCGGTGGAAGTTATATGAGAGTAGAATTTTGTATAAGTAGATAATAAATTGGAAACAACACAAAGGTTGCTATCGACAGCAGTACAAAGTCGTCTGTAACTTTCAATTATATATCTCTCTTTATTTTTAAACATTATTCTCTTCCTCATATATTAAAACGACTTCCTATCGTTCTGTATTTAGCTATGAATTTTTGAATAGTTTTTGTAGAGACTGCTAAAAGTGTACTTACCACTTTAAACTCTGTTTAGAGTCTTTAGAAATTTAATTAATCTTGAGTTGCAAGGTTAAATATCTAGCGACTGTATTGTTTAACTATTTAACACACAAAGAGGAGAGTTTCAAGAGCCAACTTCCATGTTTATTTGCATAGCCAATTCAAGGTAACTATTCCATTTTGGTATGCCTCGTTATCCTACATAGATTCTTAAAATAGAGTTTTACTTTAGTTTTTCTGCAACGTGTTCAACTTGCAAATTGTTATAAATTCTCAATAACATTCGAGGATCTTTGTGTCCTGCAATCAACATTGTTTCTGGTACATTGAGATTTTTAACCCTCATAAAGTCACTCAAACTATTATGCCTAAGGTCATGCGGTACAGCATCTTTGATCTTATATTTCTTACATAGTTTCGCAAACTTTTTGCCTATTGCATCAACAGTCGTATTGAAAGGTATATTTGCATTTTTAATTAATTCTAAACCCTTCTTTGTTAATGGAATTGTGCGTGGTGTAGTTTTTGTTATTGGAATATGCAACGTAGCACCCTTTAAATGGTCATGTGAAATACGGATAACTTCGCCACTTCGCATGCCCGTCTCTAACATTATCTGCATAACATTTCTCATCACTTCATCTGTGTGATTGCCTCTAATTAAAAGATTAAGTTCTGCATCTGATAATCTTCTATTTCTAGGCTCACTTTTTTTTGGTCTCCTAATAGACAACACAGGATTAGGAGCAGGATAGCCCCACTCTTTTTTGCAAGTTGTAAAGATTGTAGAAATAACGTCTAGTTTTCGATTGATGCTTGTGCCAGTTATAGACTTTAACTGCCTATCTCTAAACTTTCCAATAACATCAGGTGTTATTTTATTAATTGGATATGCTGACCATGCTTCACAAAATAAAGCTTTAATAATATTCCGCTCATTAATAAAACCTTTCTTAACTATTGAAACATCTGTAATATATCTCAAACCAATATCACTAAACGTAGGATAACTTATCTTTGCAATCCCTGCATCTTCACGTCTAATTTTAAGCTCTGTTTCAATGCCCCAACGTTTCGCATCAGCATTTGTCTTGAACGACTTTGACAATTGTGGATGATCTTTTATCCGAACCATACACTGCCAATTGCTGCCCATCTTTCTAATTGTGCCCATCACTTTATCCTTTCGTTTTAATTAAACGATGTACATGAATGTGATAACACTGTGATAAGAAACCTAGCATCAAACTAGAAATGGAGCGGGTCAAGGGAATCGAACCCTCTACCTAATCGTTGGCAACGATTCGCTCTACCAATGAGCTAGACCCGCTTTTAAAAGACACTATAAATAGATGGTTTTTTTAATTCAATC
>Ga0208646_1001692_pt1 | contig 10174 bp, 10 predicted proteins | sample AntAceMetag02UK8_FD_184762 | JGI IMG/M metagenome (GOLD analysis project Ga0208646, IMG submission 184762) | Saline lake microbial communities from Ace Lake, Antarctica - Antarctic Ace Lake Metagenome 02UK8 (SPAdes) (version 2) | ecosystem: Environmental > Aquatic > Non-marine Saline and...
GTTTGTTATTTTTTTCTAAAATAAATCTAATATTGTAATCACCCGATCCAGTATACCCTAAAATTCTTGCATTTTTTATTGCATCTTCACATATATCTGAATTTATTTTTTTAGTTTCCTTGGCTGATAATGCTGAGGTATTAACTATTAATATAATAATAAGCGTAAATATTTTTTTCATATTTTTAATTTATTATATTGACTATTAAAATCACTTAATATATTACTAACGATAATTAAAGGTTATCAATAGTAATAAGTATGAATAATATAATATCAAATATAAAAGCTTTACAAGAAGAAACTTTATTAAACCTTAAAAACTCAAAAGCTAACAACACTGTAAGAGCTTATAAGTCAGATTTTAATGACTTTGTAATTTTCTGTGCCCAAAATGGATTTAAATCTCTTCCATCAGAGCCCAAAATAGTTTCTTTATATTTGACAAATTTATCAACAAAAGAAGCTAAAATGAGCACTTTAAAGCGTAGGTTAGTATCGATAGGTGTCATTCATAAACTTAAAGGGTATTATCTAGACACCAAGCATCCTTCAATTATTGAAAATATTATGGGCATAAAAAGAAGAAAAGGTAGTATTCAAAAAGGTAAAAAACCTCTATTAATCAATAGTTTAAAAAAAATAATTGATGTAATTGATCAACAAAATAAGGAAAAAATTAAGAAATTAAGAGATAGGTCTATAATCCTAATCGGCTTTTCAGGTGGATTTAGGAGAAATGAGATAGTCTCGCTAGACTATGATGATCTAGATTTCGTTCCAGAGGGCTTAAAGATCAGTCTTAGAAGGTCTAAAACAGACCAATTTGGTGAAGGTTTTACGAAAGCTCTGCCCTATTTTGATACTTCTCAATATTGTCCCGTAATATCATTAAAAAACTTTCTAGATCTATCAAAAATAAACTCAGGTCCCGTATTTAGAAGGTTTGTTAAGGGATCAAAGTTATCAGAAAACAGATTAACCGACCAAACTGTAGCTTTGCTTATTAAAGAGTATTTAAACTTAGCTGGAATAGATAGCAAAAATTACTCTGGTCATAGTTTAAGATCAGGTTTTGCAACATCTGCTGCTGAGTCAGGAGTAGAAGAGAGAAGTATTATGGCAATGACAGGACATAAATCTTCTGAAATGGTAAGGAGATATATAAAGGAAGCAAATCTATTTAAGAATAACGCTTTGAATAAAATAAAAATATAACTAAATATTTTTCTTAATAATAACTTGTTGCCAAATTTTTAAAGAGTCTATTTGAGAAATATGATTGACAATAAAACTATTAATTGGAGTAGAGGGATTTTTTTTTAAATCTTTATAAAACCACCACATATAATCGTCTAAAATCAAATACCCACCTTTATTTAAAACTTTCCAAGAATTATCAATATCGATTTCCACTTGAGTAGACAGATGATCACCATCAACAAAGATTAAATCATATATTTTGGAGTTGTTCAAAAAGAAATCATTTGATGTTATTTTAAATTTTTTTAAACGATTATTTGATTGAAATGCTGAAGTGTTAAAATCAAAGTTTTTTTCTATATTATTGAAGTCGAAATTATCATGCTCATCACTACCAGACCAAGTATCCACACAATCTATATTGCTATTGATAAAATTATTTAAAAAAAATATAGCACTACGCCCTTCGTATGATCCTATTTCTAAAATATCTTTTACACTAACTGTATTTTTAAAACTATTATCTAAAAAATTCAAATTATTACAAAACCATTTGTGATTTTGATTAACGGTAGAAAAATTTTTGTAAATTCGTTTTTCAATTATTTTTGATTTTTTTTGCTTTTTGTAATTAGGAAAAAAATTTTTGATATAATTTAATATAATAAACCATGGAGTTTTGATAAGAATTAGGCGAAATAAATTCTTAAAAAATTTTGTCATAATCTAAAATAAAAATGCTTTATTTCCTAAAGAAGTATCAACAAGATATTTAGCAACATTAATTTCGTTAAAAAGTTTAAAATATTTTTTTTTACCATTCTCTGCTATTTTTTTTCTTAATTTATCATTTGCTGAATAAAACTTAATTTTATCTGATAAATCATTTATATCATTATAAAAAATAATTTCATTTTTATTAAAAAAATCACTCATTTGAACTTTGTTATCAATAAAAGTTAGCAATCCGTTTCCAATAACTGAAGCTATTCTATTACTAGAATAATATTTTGTTGGTTTACCACGACTTAAATTTAAAGCCATTTTTGAATTTATAAGAGCATTATTAAAGTTATTACCCCAAATTGGTTGTTTATTAGCAAAGCCGTAGAAGTCATATTTTATTTTTGATATTTTTTTTACAAGTTTATCTAAAAATTTAACCCTATTATCCTCGGTCCCTTTTTTAAGAATAGCTCTATTTACGCCATGACTCATTGCATAAAAAAGATCTTTTTTTGGATTCATTTTAAAAACATTAAAACGTTCAATATTTTTATCAACTGGAACAAAGAAAAAGTGAAAATTGTCAAGATTAATCTTTTTTTTTAAAACAGATGGGTCTGTTGTTATAAAATTATGATCTACAGAGCCTGCATATAATCTTATATTAGAAATATTTTGTTTTGAATAACTAAGACTGGGCATCACTGGATCCTCGTTCCACTGCGAAATAATCAAATTTTTATTTAAGGTTTTTAATTCGTTAATTGTACTCAGTTCAATATTTCTAGTATGACCAAAAAATAAAAGATCTGGGTTATAGTTTTTACATGTTTCAATTAAGTAATTTTGAAAATTAACCCTGCTATCTTTTAGTAAATTAAAACTTTTGCTATTTTTTATAAAATCCCGATCACTAATTTCTAAAACATCATGACCATTTCTAGTAAAGCCATTTGTAAATTTTTTACCCAACGAGATATTAAACAATCTATGATTAAGTTTTTGTCCTTGATTATATAAATTTATAATCTTTATTTTATTCTCTATAATATTAATTTTATAAAAAGGGTAGACACTAAAACGTATTTGGTCAATTAATTTTGTATTGGTTGATATAATGTGCTTAACTTTTTGTCTGCTAATTTTCTGAATAATTTTTCTTTTTTTATTATTAAGGATTAAATTTTTAATTTCTTTATAGAGGCTTTTGTGATCAAGGTTTTTAAGTACAATCGCTTGATCCGTGGTTTCTGTTAGACCACCCTTGTTAGAAATAATTGTAGCGCACCCTCTAGAAGCGGACTCTAAAGCAGTTCTTCCAAAAGGCTCCTCCCATCTTGATGGTACAACAGAGATTTCAGATTGATTTAATATATTTAAAGTTTTTTTATGATTTAAAAAACCTAATTCTTTGTGTTGATTATGATTGATGTAGATAGTTCTACGCTCTTCATCGCCAACAGAAAATGCTTTCCATTTTGGAAATTCAGTCAAAATATTTTGTATAGCTTCACTAAAAATATCATATCCCTTGGAATGATTAAGTCTTCCAACAAATATAATGAATTTATATTTCTTTGTAGCTTTTTGTTTATTTACACTCGGATAAATTACATCCACTTTATCACTAAACTTAGGATCTATGTCTAAAAAAAACCTTTTTTTTACCCATTCACTTACAAAAATTATTTTCTCAACATTTTTTAATATAAACAATCTTTCATCAATTGTTTTAGATCCCTTCATAGATAATGGATCATTATGAAAATATAAAATGAATCTGTTTTGAATTTTTTTTATTAAATTGAATAAAATTAAAGGCCTATTATGAACTTCAATTAAATTAAAACTTTTTTTATTAATTTCTTTGATTAGATTGTCACTATACTCACTTGTAGTACTTTGGAATTTTGATTTTAGACTTTTTAATTTTATGTTTATATAATTTTTTGTTAAAAAATTTTTAGATTTAGTATTTCCATAAATGAAATTATCATTTTTAAATTTTGAATTTTTAAAAAATTCTGAAACCCAAAGAGATGCTGCAGAAGCCTTTTCTAAAGAGTAATTTTCCTTGTAGGGTAAAATTGTAGCTATACTAAGTTTTTTTTTTGAATTCATTTAATAATTTAGATCTTTCTTTTCTATCTTTTTTAAGTTTATATTCAAATGAAAGTGCTTTATTTTTTAAATAAAACCTTTTCTTATAAACAAGTTCCCACTTATAACCTTTTGTTGATCTGGCACCTTTATTTTTATTGTGGCTATCCAATCTTTTATCGAAATTATTTGTATATCCTACGTATGATTTATTTAAGAAGCCTTTTAAAGTTTTTATTAAATAAACATAGTAAACCATAAATAGATCTATTTTGGCGGTCCCTGGGGGAATCGAACCCCCCTTTGCAGGATGAAAACCAGCTGTCCTAACCGATAGACGAAGGGACCATGTTGAGATCTTTTATTTTAAAAGTCATTATTTATCAAGTGTAATTAAACTATAGGATAAGGTCTCTAATAGTTAATTGAAGAGCTTTTTTATTATTCCAGATATTTTCATTGATTTGACCTATTACATTAATACTATTTTTATAACTCATTAAGTGTTCACCAACCTTAGTATTAATAGAATTAAATGATATTGATTTAATTGAAAATCCTGTTTTTGATTTTAATATTATAGATATGTGCTTGTTGTTTAACACTATAGGCTTAATTATTTTTAAATCCCTTAACAAGAATGTTGGTACTGAGTTTCCTGTACCGAAGGGTTCTAATTTTTTTATATTATCATAAAAATCTTGGTTAAATGCGAGTGATGAAACTTCAGACTCGTATGAAAATGTATTATTATTTACAGTGTGAGATTTTAAAAAATCTTCAAATATATAGTTTTCAAAATCTTTAAGGTTTTCTTTATTTAACGTAAACCCTGCAGCCATATTATGACCACCGCCACCTATAATTATACCTTTATCTAATGAATTTTTAATTACACGGCCAATATTGTAATTATAAATTGATCTAGCAGATCCTTTTAATAATTTATTAGATGCAGTTATAACAATAGATGGTTTATTAAAATAATCTTTTAATCTTGCAGCAATAATTCCTATTAAACCTTCATTAATATTTGGATTATAATAAATAATCACATCTTTATTTTCTTTTTCAATTTTTTGAAAATCAATTTCATCTAATATTAAGTTTTCAATTTCTTTTCTTTTATTATTTAATTTAATTAAGTAATTAGATCTTTCTTTTACAAACACATCATTATTAGAAGATAATAGTTCTGTGGCATATTGAGATTTACCCAACCTACCACCAGCATTTAATATTGGACCAATTAAATAACCCAGATCATTAATAGTAATTTTATTTTTTTTGTCATTTAATTCAAACAAAGTATTAAGAGGTAAGCTTTTTGTTATGTCAAAATTTTTAAGAGCATTTAATGCAATTAACCTATTAAGCTTTCTTAGTGGCATCACATCACATACGGTTGCTAGTAAGACATAAATTAAGTGGTCTGCTATATTGATTTTAATTTTAATCTTTTTAATCAATAAATCTAAAAAAAAATATGAAAGTGTTGTAGCACATAAATAATCGTACTCTCTATAACCATTATCTTTTTTAGGATTTATAATTGAATTTGCATTTGGAAATGGTTTATTAATTTCGTGATGATCAATGATTAAAGATTTTATTTCATTTTCATTTAGAAAATCTATTGCTTCATTTGAAGTTGACCCACAGTCAACCATTATGATTAACTTTGGTTTATCTAAAATTAGTTTTTGAAATAACTTTTTAGTAGCACCATAACCATCTTTTTCCCGATCAGGTATATAGTAAAAAAAAGGGTGTTTTATATACTCTAAAAACATAACAAATAATGAAGTAGCAGCAGATCCATCTACATCGTAATCACCTAATATGCATATCTTTTCTTTGTTTTTAATGAAATTAACGAGAAGATCTACCGATTGATTAAAATCTGTATTGTTTAAAAAAACATTATTCAAATCTAGATGATTATTTATTGTAGCGATCTCATCTTCATTAAATTTTCTTGAAATAATTAGTCTAGATAAAATATCACTAAAATCAAAATCTTGTTTTAACTTTTCAACTAAATTTTGATCAATCTTTTTCTGTTCCCACTTCTTACCAGAAACAGAAATCATCCTTCAGTAAGATTTGTTTTTTTTATAATTTCTTTAAATTTCGAACTTTTATGTGTAACAAGAGTTTCTGAGGTATATTCATTATCTTTAATCATTATACCATTTAACATCTCACTAGAAGTAATTCCGGTAGAACAGAATATAGAGTCTCCTTTAATTATTTCATTTAATTCATATTTTCTATTTAAATCAGTTATCCCCATTTTTTTTGCTTCTTTAATATCTTTATCGTTATCAAATATGAATCTACATTGAAAATGACAGTCAAAAGCATCAAGTGCAGAAGCTGCTAAAACTCCTTCTGGCCCACCTCCTATACCTAAGAAAATATCAACATTGTATTTTGGGTTCGAAACATAAAGTGCCCCCAAAATGTCACCATCAGTAATTAGTTTGATTTTTATATTAAGTTGTCTGAGTTTATCAATAATTTTTTTATGTCTTGGTCTATCCAAAACACATGCTGTAATTGACGAGATATCTTTGTTTAAAAATTCAGCTAGATTACTAATATTTTTTTTTAGTGGGAAATCAAGATCAACTAATCCCTTTTCAATCTTACCTGTAGCAATTTTGTCCATATATGTCTCTGGTGCATTGAAAAGGTTCCCCTCTTCTGCGATAGCAATTACAGCAATAGCTCCAGGTAAATTATTTGCAGCAAAATTTGTCCCTTCTAAAGGATCAACGGCAATATCAAAATTGGGTCCGTTTTTGTTTCCTAACAACTCTCCTGTATATAACAGTGGAGCTTCATCTAACGATCCTTCACCGATTACTATTTTTCCATTCATGTCAATTTTATTTAATTCCAATCTCATTGAGTCAACAGCAGCTTGGTCTGCTGCAATTTTATCTTTTTTTCCAACCAAGTAAGATGATGCTAAAGCAGCTCTCGATGACACATTAATAAAATGATCAATGTACTTTTTATCAATCGTCATTAATCTTTTTCAGTTACTGATTTATTTAAATCAATTTTGGACTCAAATTCTTTTAGACGTTTATAAACACTTGCAAGCTCTATGATGGTAGGCCATGATTTAAATATATATTGCATTGATCCCTCTACCCTACCAAAAGCTCTTATAATTTGTTGCATTACCCCTAAGGTTACAATACCTGCTACTATTGCTGGAGCTAAAAAAACATAAGCCGATAGAACATTAGCCTGCAGATACGTTATACGTCCAAGATTAAAATAAAAATACCTCATATATGATTTAAAGTGTATTTTTCTAACATCATTAAAAAGCTCATCTAAATTTTTTGGCCGTATTGTTACATCATCTTCAGCTATAACTAATAATTTTCTGTATGATGCTTCATTTTTTTGCAAATCATACTCTACACCAACAAGTCTTAAAATTGAGCCTAGAACAATCAAAAATAGAGTTCCGCCGATTGTCCAAATAAAAGCTCCAGTGACCAATCCATAATTCCAATCACCGAAGAATAAAATTGGTATTCCAATACTTAATCCAAATAATATAGGTGTAAATTCTATAAGCATCATTATAGCTTCAATTAAGCTTGTGCCTAATCCTTCCATAATTCTCGTAAATTTAATTGTATCTTCCTGAACCCTTTGCGAAGCCCCTTCTATAGTTCGAGCTTTATCATATACACTATGATACCACTCAATCATAGCTGTTCGCCAACGAAATAAATAATGAGAAGTAAAAAAAGCAACAATAGTTGCTAGTGCTACATATATTCCTGCAAGTGTAATAAAAGATAATAAGCTGGCCCAATACTCCTCAATAGTAATTGAGTTAGGCGCTGCCAATGCCTTTTGTATCATGTCATAAAACTGACCAAACCATTTATTAATTTTTACATCTATCTGAACTTGAATCCACAATGATGCAAGTATTATAAATGAGCCAATCAATGACCATAACTGCCATTTTTTTTGAGTAAAAAATTTAAACATAAAAAATTATTTTAAAAAATTATCTGCGTACGACTTTTTAACAGTTTTTCTTTTTTGAGGTTCAATAATTTCAAAATCTATTTTGTTTTTTTTGGCATATTCAATTGCAAGCTCTTTGGTAGAAAATTCTAAATTTAATTCAGATAATGTATCTGAGCTAGTCTCCCATCCCATCAAAGGGTTAAAGCCAGTGTCGTCAGTTTCAAATTTAATAAGCCACTTATCAGATTTACCGAGGCCAGACTGCATAGAGTTTTTTGTAGGAATATAAATTTTTGCTTTTTTCATAAAATGGTCGGGGCGGCAGGATTTGAACCTGCGGCCCTCTGGTCCCAAACCAGATGCGCTACCAGGCTGCGCTACGCCCCGACTTGTGATGGTTATAGCGCAAACACTTACTAAATCAACATTTAAGAACTTATTAAATTAGGAATAAATGTGAAGATTAAGTAGATCAATTTGGGGGATCCATCTTCTCCATAATGAGTTGCAAAATCATAATGACACTGCCAAACTTCTCCTGTAAAAGCAGCTTTGACGTTAAATTTTGTTTGCTGAATATAAAGATTATGACCGCGCATCTGAAATGTTGGCTCAAAAAAATTAGGGTGTCGAGTGAGATCATCAAAAATCTTACTACGAAGATGAAGGCCCATTTCAGTACGAACTACCCCTGAAGATTTTTTATTTCTTCATTTGAAAAGCAACCTGGTATAATGACATATCCAAGTTCATCAATTTTTTTAAGTTAACTTTTATTGAGTTTCATTTATTTAGCTATTAACATGGGATGAAGTGTAAAAAGTTCTGATGGTTCGGATCTAAGTAAATCATCTCGATATTTATTATTAAATGTATCCATATATTTTTTAAGTATAAAGTCAGAATTTATATACTCAGGAAATTTATTGGCATAAACCATTGTATTAGTTGCAATTGTAATGAAGTATGTAGATGGTTTTTCAATAGATCCAAACTTATCACCACCGTTTGGACATGAAATAGCATAAATTGAATTTATTTTAGACGGTTCTTTAATACTTTTAATTACAAAATCAGCCCCATTATGCAGGCTTCTCCCATCAACATTGTATAAAAATAAATCTATTCCAGTTTTATCTTTTAACAATGATGCAATCATTAAAAGATATCCGTAGGATTTATTATTATAATCAATTCCCATTCCACCTCTTTGTGTGTCAATTGGTAAGCTGCCATCAGGTCTCATATCATGAACGGCTAATTTAACCGCGTCAATTGAATTCTGAACTGCTTTTAAATCATTCACCATTAAACCCCAAATTAAAGTCATGTATGATGTTTGATAAGCTTTATTATCTTGTCGATCTTTCCATTTACTTTTTGCAACATTTTTAATTAAATTATTTAACCAAAGTCCTATAACCTGCCTTTCTTTAGCATCAAATTTTTCTGCAACTGTCGCTGTGGTAGTTAATATTGAATTTATTAAAACCATAACTTGGTAATCAACAGGTTTACTACCCCAAGAAACATTGATACCTTCTTTTAAAGCATCATTATTTGCCCAGTCTAATAATACAGTTTTTACTTTTTCAACTTCTTCAACTGAATTTCCAACTCTTACAACATAAGCTGCTTTTTGAAAAAATTTTATGGCACTATCAACTTCTGACTGTCTTTCACCATAATCTTCATTAAGATTTACTGTTATAATTGGCTTTAGTAAAAGATCTTTTAATATTGCTTTATGCCTATTATCATTTTCATATTTATAAAATGGAGATGTCCAAGGGTTGTTTAAAAAATAATCTTTGTCTTTTTTTTTAAGTTTATAACCAACACCGTTTCCATATGTGGGATGTTCAAAACATTTTGACGCTTTTTTATATGCATACCATAATGATTTTGTTTTACTTTTTGTTAAAACATTTTTGGGTTTTGATATAAAATCAAGATCTTCATAACTACTTATCGTTTTGGAAAAAGCATTCCCACTTAATAATAAACCCAAAGCCATAATCAATAAAAATAGTTTTTTCATTTATTTAGGATTATATCTAGCACAAATTTTGTTACCTTCTGGATCACGTACATAAGCATAATAATTTCCATCCGACCTTATTCCAGGTAATCC
>Ga0208646_1001697_pt1 | contig 10146 bp, 6 predicted proteins | sample AntAceMetag02UK8_FD_184762 | JGI IMG/M metagenome (GOLD analysis project Ga0208646, IMG submission 184762) | Saline lake microbial communities from Ace Lake, Antarctica - Antarctic Ace Lake Metagenome 02UK8 (SPAdes) (version 2) | ecosystem: Environmental > Aquatic > Non-marine Saline and Alkaline...
ATCATCATCACGCACTGGTCTTGATGGCTGGGTTGTTTCTGTTAAAGCAAAAAATAGAAGGAGAACAAGAGGCACCATTAATGAGTGTCAGAGATGCAAGAATCTTAGTTATTGTCAGCCTTTTTGGTACCCCACAAGATGTGGAAACCAGATTAGATCAGATGAACACAAGGCATCTAAAAAGACAACAAGATATCGATAGAAACTACAAAAAAGAGCAAGAAACTTAACTTCGTAAAGTAGAATTAACAATTAAACATGAGATACCTGATAACAACACTACTCCTTATTGGCTTTAACCTTGCCTTTACCCAAGTAATAAGGAAAGAACTGAGGCTTATTAATACGGTTGACGCGTACAACGATGACGCATTAGCCCTTCTCGAGGAGTTGGTTAATATCAATAGTGGCACGATGAATTTTGCAGGCGTTGAGCAAGTAGGGTTTAGGTTAAAAGAGGAGTTTGAAAAACTGGATATGAAAACTACTTGGGTTGATGGGAGTAGTTTTAATAGATCGGGTCATTTGCTAGCGGAGACGAGTGGAGGAAATGGGAAGAAAATTCTAATGATTGGTCATTTGGATACGGTATTTGAACTTGATAGTCCGAATCAGCAATGGATTCCTATGGACAGTAACACTGTGAAAGGGCCTGGAATTGCAGATATGAAAGGAGGAGATGTGATTATTCTTCAGGCACTAAAAGCACTTCATACTCATGGATTACTCAAAAAAATGAATATCAAGGTTGTTATGACTGGTGATGAGGAGTACTCTGGAACTCCTTTGTCATTGTCAAAGCGAGCACTAATTGAAGCTGCTGATTGGGCAGATATTGCTCTTGGTTTTGAAAATGGTGATGGCAATCCTATGACGGTAAATATTGCAAGAAGAAGCAGTGTTGCTTGGGAAATGAATGTTACCGGGAATGCAGCACATAGTTCCCAAGTTTTTAAACCGGAAGTTGGAGCAGGGGCCATTTTTGAAGCCTCTCGAATTCTGAATGATTTTTATATTCAATTGGCAGGTCAAGAGTTTTTAACTTTTAATCCAGGATTCATTGTTGGCGGTACTGAGGTAAGTCTTTTCGAAAATGGGGACTCGGGAAAAGCATTTGGAAAGAAAAATGTCGTTGCAAAAGAGGTGACAATCATGGGAGACCTTAGATGCTTGACTGTCGATCAACAGGAAAATGCGATGAAGAAAATGAAGGAAATTGTAGCGAATAATTTGCCAGGCACTTCTGCGAAAATTAATTTTAAAGAGGGGTACCCTCCATTTGCGCCGATAGATGGTAATTATGAATTGATGAAGCTTTTTAGCAAAGTAAGCGAGGAATTAGGTTTTGGAGAAGTAGGACCCGTCAACCCAAGTGACGCTGGTGCTGCAGATATTTCATTTACCAATGGACTGGTAGAAATGGGTATCGATGGTCTAGGCATGGCAGGAAAATATGATCATACAATCAATGAAATAGGTTATTTGGATGCATTACCGATGCAAACAAAGCGAACAGCCGTATTGCTTTATCGACTGACCCGATAGAATTAATTCACTAAAACGTAAAAGCAAGGTCTATTCGGCTATAAATTAGGATTCGCTTGAGTAGGAGGTGTGATTTTACTTTAAAGTCAGGTCTTTTGCCCTTTCCGTTTAAAAAACGAAATAGCGAATAGGTCAATTCAAAATATGCCCTTTTCTCAAATAGCCCTAAATCTTTAAGAATGTCTTTCTTTTATAATTGGGGAACACTCGCTCAGCAGTTTCACAAATGAAATTTTTTATTCGAACCCAATTCTGGATTTATGAAGAATAGGACACCACTATTCTTTTGTCACAATATATTCCAACTTTTCAAACGATTGATCTGTCAGATAGAATAATTAAGAAAAGGTAATAATTTCATTTAGGCAGACCCCAGGGATGAGCTAAAAAAGGGGAAGGTTGGCTTGTTTTTTAACTCGGAGGGTTTAGAAAATAACTTATGTCAACTGCGCTAGATATTGATCATTCTCATCTGTCATAAGAATCTCTACTTTAAGGTCAGCTTGCTTTGCGTGCTTAATGAGCGTGTCTTGGTCAGCATAAAGCCAATCGAACCATGGTCCCTGTTTGTCTTTGTATTGATATTGGTAACTCACTTCTCCATAGTAATGATCGGAAGGCATCTCTTCACCTTCATATAAGTAGGAAATGTCGGAGGAGTCTACCAAGATTTGACCGTCTTTATTTAATAGTGATTTAAGGTGTTTGAGCGTTTCGGTTAAGTTTTTCAGTTTGCCTGAAAGCCCAAGTCCGTTCATCAGTAATATGATCGTGTCATACCGTTCATAATACTTTCTATAATCAGATAAGATGCACTTTTCAACGCCACTTTGCTTCATAATATCTATGCATCCGGGGCTACTTTCTAAACCTACAACATCAAATCCTCGTGATTGTAAAATCAAAGAATGAACTCCTGTTCCAGCGCCTAGGTCTAATACTTTTCCATTACATTCAATTAATGCTAGGTGCTCTAAAGTGCTAAGATCCTCTTCTTCGCGAAAGAACACTTCAATAGGCATTTCCTCTGGGTCGCCATAGCTATTATTGAGAAGGAGGGGAGGTTTAAAGTTGTTTTGATAATAATCTTTTAATGATTCTCCATAGATGTCGCTCATCATATTTCACCGTACTCTGTTTTAAAACTGATTGATAATTTTTAAATATAATTAGAATTCATGTCATAAAGTGGAGTGAAAACTAGATATGATTGAACGAATTGTGGATTTCTGATTTTAGTTTCGAACTCATTTTTTTAAACACAGCGATGTTGATTTAGAAACCATAAAAAGAGTATTTAGCTGCTACATCTCCTGCAGCGCTAGCTTTCGGAGAGCTAGCGCTCAAGATCGCAACGGTATCATTTTTTGCCTTTTTAGGTACAAAAGATATAGCGATTCACGCCGAGAGAAGAGCTTTAAGATGCACCTAAACCTTTAAAACCTACATTTTAGGTACTATTTTCCGATGCTTGTTTTGAGTAAAAAGCAATGAGCGCCTTCATATCTCCTGAGCGTGCTCTGTGGTTCTTAATTGCGTTTATAATGATTCAGAGATCTCTGTACTGGAGACCTAAAATACTGATGAAGGTGAGAGGGGTAAATAGTAATTAGAAAAGGAATTATGGAGGAATTTAGGATTAGAACTATTACCACATTTATTACTCCAAAGGCTTAAAAAAGCAACGATTATACCCGCTTCTATTTTCCCATGTAGGATCTAATAGCTATGGTCATTCAGGATGATTTTTTTAATGATGGTCAATCATTTTAGTTTGAGCTGAAACAAAAAAACCCTGGCACCTCTGCCAGGGTCTAGATTTGAAAAACCGAAAACTACCTTGGTAGTAATCTTAACGTTGATTAGTATCCTCTGACACTACTCATTCCGTTTTCATCAATAGATACGTTTCGTGTACCTTTATATTTCACATCACTCATTCCATTAGACTCAATTTTGATCTCGTCAGTGGCGGAAATACTGGCTTTGGACGCTCCATCCGCATTGATTCTTATTCTTTTTGCTCTGAAACTTGCGGCTTTAAATTCTGATGCGCCATCGAGCGAAACATCATAGAAGTCTCCAGTTCCTTTAAGTTCCAAAGTAGAAGCTCCACGAAGTGAGATATCAAGTTCAGACACATTTGCATCTAATGTTATTTCTGAAGCTCCGGAAATACTAATGTTCATATCTCTTTCGTTGAAACCGTAGACTGTTCCTTTGCATGCTCCTTCGATTTCTAGATCAACGAGTTTGGGCATACTAATGACAACTTTGATTTTTCTATCGTAGTTATCTTTCCACCATTTCCAGTTATCATCTTTGAATTTTACCTCTAATCTGTTTCCAACCTGGTTAAGATATACTTCGTCCAAATCTTTATTGTCACCCTTAAGAACTACTGAATAGACTCCTTGAATAATATCAATATCAAAAAATGAAGCGATTTTCACATCGGTGAAATCCTCAAATGGATAAGTCAACTCGTCCGTATCACTATAAGAGGTGGCTTTATTCGATTTAATATTTCCTCTGTCATTGTCATAATTGAATCCCTGGCAAGTAAGACATTTTAATCCGCCACGTTCAAAGACCCAATCATTTCCCTCCATCTCATACGCTTTATAGCCATTAATGGAAATCGTACTAATAAGTATATCCTCAAGATCTCTTTCCATTCTGAATTTCTGACCATAAGGAATGAAAAAAGTAATATCGACTTCTTGCATTCTGAAATTCGCATTTTCTGGGAAGGTAATATTTGAGTCAAAGAGAAAATCATTGCCCTTTTTGTCAATATTATAGTTGATACTTTCGGCATTCGAAGTAGCATCAGGCTTAGAACTTCCTCGGCTTTCGAAGGTTAGCATTGCTTGAAATACTGAATCTTCGTGTCCCTTAAGACGTAGGCTTACCCCTTCGTAGACGGATTCTTCGAGATAATTTAGCTTTAAAGTTGGAACATCCTTTGTAGCCGGAAATATTTGCTCCGATCGGACTGTGGTTTTTGATCTAAACTCTCTGACTAAGTTAGGAATAGACAATGATGTTCCAATTAAACCAATAGTCCATAAGGCAAACATTGACCATCCGATATATGCGTTGGCGACTCTTCTTTTCAAAATGACCACTAGACCTAAAAGCGCAAGTGAAACTGCTGGAATAAAAACAACTAGAAAAGAGAAAACGACAACCCAAATATTAATTGTGCGATTGACTAAATCAATAGGCAATTCACCAATGATGAGGTAGTCATTTACAAACCCATATCCACTCAAACCAAGAAGCACAGTAATAAATGCAATCATAAAGCTGAAGCCAATCAAAATTATCAATGCTCCAAAACCAATACGGATAATTTCAACGATTAATTTTAAGGCAGGGCCTAGTATTTTAGAAAGCGTCTGAATGATTGTGGAAATAACACGAAAGGGGAAAAGTAAAATTTTGACTATTGGGTTCTCTTCTCCGTCTTTCACTTTAAGCCCCTTTTTCACATTCTGTTCAATATTGCTCAATGTCACTGGTTCACCCTGCATCTGCATTTTTTGCGTAATGGTACGGGCCTCAGGAGTAATGATCCAAAGTACGATATAGACTAGTATGCCTGCTCCTCCGATGAATATGGTCAGTACAAATAGTAATCTTATGACAGAACTGTCTGTTCCGAAGTAAGAAGCTAATCCTCCGGCTACTCCACCGAGTACACGCTGCTCATTGTTTCTATAAAGCTTTTTTATTTTCTTGTCTTCTGGCAAATCTTCATTTGGAGGAAGGACTACCCAAAGAATAATATAGCTTAATAGAATCGCGAAACTAAATCCGAAAAATATAATATTCACAAATAAAGCCAGTATTAACAACCTAATCCAGAGAGGATCTATTCTGAAATAGTGGGCAAACCCTGAGGCGACACCACCAAGCATTTTTCTCTTAGTATCTCGGTAAAGTCGTTTGTCAGTTGGATTGTTTTCTTCTTGGGTTTCTTCCTTTTTTGATTCTTTTGATTGCTCAGGCTTAGATTTTTTATTTGATTGCTCTTCAGGTTCACTCTCAAATGTTGCCTCAAAATCCTTGGTGGTTCCCATGGTTGAGATCAATTCGTCAACATCTTCTATGTTAATTGTCTGACGACCATCGGCGAGTTTATTAATAAAAATTTCCCCAATTCTACTTTCAATGTCGGAGATGATCTCTTGATTGTCGTCAAAGGAAGCGAAGTACTTATTGACCGAGTCCAGGTATGATTTTAGCTGATCATAAGCGTCCTCTTCGATGTGAAAAATGATGCCACCTATGTTTATGCTTATAGTCTTTTTCATGCTGATATTGATTTAAGTCCCAATCGGAGAATCACGATTCAGTTGCTTTATTTTGAGCTTGGTTGGTTTTAATTATTTTCTGCGTGCTTGCCGCGAGTTCTTGCCAAGTTTGATCGAGCCCATTCAAAAAATTTTGCCCTTCACTTGTCAATGTATAATATTTTCTTGGCGGACCTGATAAGGATTCAACCCATTTGTAATCTACCAATCCCGCTTTTCTTAGTCTAGTCAATAATGGATACAGCGTACCCTCCACGACCATTATTTTTGCCGAAGTTAATTCTTCTAGCATATCGGATGCGTATACCTCACCTCTGGAGATGATATTGAGTATACAGAACTCAAGTATCCCCTTTCGCATTTGCACTTGTGTGTTTTCAATGTTCATAGCCCAAAGTATTTATGTATAATTTGAATGGCTTCATCCATGTATACGGAAAGGTACTATGTAAGACCAAGTACTAAGTAAAAAAATGTACTATGCGTTAAATATTCATCTTATAATTATATAGAATACTCTTTTAGTGAAATTATTAGCCAAATTAGCGGATAATTATCCTTGATGAATTTGTTTCCTGTGAGCTGCCTTCTCGTTAAATTGCCGTTATTAATTATGGTTAGAATTGTTATTCTTTTTTCGATACTATTATATAATTGCCTTGCTGCAATGTCGCAGAGCAATACTCCAAAATACAGTAATGAGTTTTTGCAACTTGGCGCTGGGGCAAGATCATTTGGTATGGGATACAGCATGTCATCTCATACATCAGACGCCACTTCAGGGTATTGGAACCCTGCCGGTCTTATGCAATTGCCCGAAAAATATCAATTATCATTAATGCATTCCGCCTATTTTGCTGGTTTAGCTAATTACGATTTTGGATCCTTTGCGGTAAAAAACGATTCTACAAGCGCATTGTCCGTATCGGTTATTCGATTTGCTGTGGATGATATAGCTGATACCCGGCTGCTTATTGATGCAAATGGAGCTGTTAATTATGATAATGTGCAATTTTTCTCTGCTGCGGATTATGCCTTCTTGATCTCTTATGCGCGAAACCTTCAGTTTTTGGAAAGTCAAATAGGCACAACGGTGAAGGTTATAAGAAGAACCGTTGGAGATTTTGCAAGTTCTTGGGGCTTTGGATTGGACATGGGATGGCAAAAAAGAACGGATACATGGAATTTTGGTATTTCGGCCAAGGATATCTTCAGCACATTTAACGTCTGGTCTTATAATTATGAATTACTTGCTACGACCTACACAGCAACTGGCAATGAGTTACCAGAGGACAACCTCGAAATAACGTTACCCAGGTTGATTCCTTCAGTATCGCGATATTTTTCAATCACACCAAAATTATCCTTGCTTGCTTCTATTGATTTAGTAACAACTTTTGATGGAAAAAGGAATACCCTTATTAAAACAAATGTCCTATCTATTGATCCAGCGCTTGGCATGGAGTTGGGTTTTAAGAATATGATTTTTTTACGCGCGGGTTTAGGCCAATTTCAACAGATTGAAGATTTTGAGCAAAACTTGGATTGGACGTTTCAACCGAATTTGGGTTTAGGGTTTAAATTTAATGAGCTGAGTATTGATTATGCTTTCACTGATATTGGAGATCAGGCGGCTGGATTGTACTCCCATGTATTTTCAATTAATGTAGATTTTAAATCAGGTGATGAATAAGCAAATTCTACATTTTATTTTCTTCGTCATATTAACAACTGGTGTTTATGCACAAGATGCAAACTCATGGATTAACTATGATCAGCAGTATTATAAAATCAAAATAGCTGAAGATGGGATATATAGGATTTCGGCAGGCGAAATGCAGTCTGCAGGAATTCCAATAACTACTATAGCGTCAGGTAGGTATCAAATGTTTCGTAGAGGTGAAGAGATTGCAATCAGGGTAAATCAATCAAATAACATTGCTAATTCTATTGATTTCTATGGTCAAAAAAATATTGGTGATATAGATGAGCCTCTGTATTCCAATGTGGGATCACAACCACATCAATATTATAACCTTTACAGCGACTCGGCGGCCTACTTTTTAACTTGGTCTATTTCGGGACAAACGGGTAAAAAATTTGACTTCAGCAGTAAAAATGATGCAACTGGATTATCGCCAGAGTCTTATTACCTAAAAGACACTTTGATTCTTTTGACTTCCAACTATGCTAGGGGACGTTCTTTTGGGCCAGGGAATACACTCAATTCAGCAAAGTATGATTTTGGTGAGGGATGGACTGGTTCTTCCTTCGGAAAGAAATCGAAAAATACCTTCAACCTAAACATTCAAGATGCGCAAGTTTCTGGGCCCGATCCTTTGTTGGAGGTGGTGATATTTGGAAGAAATAATCTATCGCATCAAGTAGACTTATTGATTGGGAACGATGTATCCTCCATGGACAATATCGGGGTGCTCAAGTTTTCTGGGCAGAGTAGCAGTACCTTTAATGGAGGAGTCAAGTGGAATCTTTTGCAGGTAAACTCTGAAGTAATATTAGATGTAGTTGCGACAGGATTGCCTGGACAATCGGAACAAATATCAATTGCATCCGTCAAACTAACTTATCCGGCCCAAATTGAATCACTTTCTTCTAATACTACCTACACATTAAGAGCGATTTCTGAGCGCTTATATTTAAGAATACCAACGACCCAAGCAACCAACTTTGAAATATTTGATGTTTCAAATTCTGAAAACCCTATTAGAATTACTCAAAATAATTTTTCTGATAGGCTGGAATTTGTCATTGATCCTGAGTCTCAGTCAAAAACTATTTATTTAAATCAAAACGTTAAAAGTATTGCGGGTTTAAATAAAGTCACATTTCAAGAAATCAATTTTGAGTCCATCGATTATTTGATTTTGACACATCCAGAGATGAGAAGCTTGATAAACGGATTGGATCCTGTTGACGAGTATCAAAAATATCGTGCTTCTTCAATTGGGGGAAGTTATAGTGTTGAAAGTATTGAAATTCAAGAAGTCTATGATCAGTTTGGATATGGAGACGTATCCCCATTGGCCATAAGAAATATGGTTTTACAAGGAGCTGCAGTTCAACTTGAAAATGTGCTTATTATAGGTAAAGGCACAACATTAAATAATGGCTTTTATAGAAGGGAAAATAGTACGTTAAAGCATTTTGTGCCAACTTTTGGCTTCCCAGGGTCAGATGCTTTATTTGGAGTTGGAGCGACCGAGACAACATTGGCTGTAGGCATTGGTAGAATTAATGCAATCACGTCCGGTCAGGTGCTTGCTTATCTCAACAAAGTCAAAGGGATGGAGTCATTGCCATTTGATGAGCTATGGAGGAAGGATTTTCTTCAGCTTAGCGGTGGACAAACACCAAGTGAATTAGATGTTTTTGCTTCGTATATTAAGGATTTCGAACAAATAGGAGAGGGAGATTTTTTAGGAGGAAGAGCGTATAATCGGAACAAGGAAAGTAGTGCGATCGTTGAGGTAATCAATGTCGCCAATAGGATAAACCAAGGAGTTTCCCTTGTTACTTTTTTTGGTCATTCTAGCAGTGCAGCCACCGACATTGAAGTGGGTCTTGTTTCTCAGGCCGAGGATGGTTATGCAAATAAGAATAAATATCCTGTTTTTCTAGTCAATGGTTGTAATGCAGGAGAGATATTCGGCAATACAATTACTTTTGGAGAAGATTGGCTTTTGACGGCTGATCTTGGTGCTGTAGGGTTTGTAGCGCATTCTGATTTTGCACTTTCATCAGCTTTAAAGCAATATTCTAATCTTTTTTATCAATATGCTTTTGCGGATGACGAGCATTTTGGCAGCACGATTGGCGAAATCACGAGATTAGTGAGCAATGGCTATTTTGCTCGATATGGAACAGGACAACTCTCACAATCTCAGGTCTACAGTATGATCATACAAGCTGATCCAGCCTTAAAAGTGTTTGGAGCTACGAAACCAGATTTCGATATTAACGAGGACTTTATCACTTTCGAATCAATTGAAGGGGCTAATCTCACGGCTAATTCGCCAGCTTTTCTTATCAAATTGAATATTAAAAACTTCGGTAAAACGACAAAAGAGAGCCTTGATATAAAAGTGAAAAGGACGTTCCCTGATGGATCAGTAATTGAATATTTGGAGACCTTTAACCCAACTTGAAAACGGAACTAGCCAATATATTGTAATACAGATAGTTACGTAAGTTATTTTTACAATTGGGTCACAACTTTTGATTTCCTCACATAAGGTCTGTCTTTAAAGTTGAGCGCATC
>Ga0208646_1001702_pt1 | contig 10131 bp, 15 predicted proteins | sample AntAceMetag02UK8_FD_184762 | JGI IMG/M metagenome (GOLD analysis project Ga0208646, IMG submission 184762) | Saline lake microbial communities from Ace Lake, Antarctica - Antarctic Ace Lake Metagenome 02UK8 (SPAdes) (version 2) | ecosystem: Environmental > Aquatic > Non-marine Saline and...
ACAAGAATGAATTGATAACCAAGTTTCAAAGAGAAAAGAAATGAGTAGTCAATCTTTTGTCAATGAGATTAAGAACTTCTACAACACACCACAAGCAAGGTCAGAACTAGAGAATATGTTACAATCACATCGTCTATACACAAAAAATGATGAAGTCATAGATTTCATTAGAACTCTATCAGGCAGAGATGAAGACAGTTTCACTATAAGAGAAACGGGTAAATTTCTATCAAACATCATCAACGAACTTAAACTTAAATACGAAATCAAGGACTAAACAATGTGGTCAGTACAAAACAATCAAACATCAACTACTAAGAAAATAACAGTCAATTTTTCAATTGATAAACATCTATACGAACAATTTAAACGAGTTGCACAAAAAGATATGCGTAAATACTCAAATATCGTGGAAGGCAGTATTCGTAGATATGTGCAGAGTAAGGTTTAAATAACTATATCTCAAGTTTTTTAAAATCTTCTATTTTGTATGCTTGTTTAAAATCCCAAATTCCATGTTGTTTTTCATTATTAACCGCTAAACACCATTCTTTAAGAGCATTCCATTTAAACTCATCTTGATCCTCTTTAATTCCTTTAGTTTCAACGATTAAATATTTATCATCACTTATTTTAATTATAAAATCTGGATAATATGCATGAACCTCTCCTTTAAAAACATACCAAACTTTAAAACCTATGTGGTCATTTTTAACCCAAGAAATAATTTTTTTGTTTTTTGCCAACCTTTCTAATTCTTGACAAAATAAACCTTCAAATTTTGAATCAACCACCATGTTATTAATATGTGAGAATTCAATTTTTTGTGTTTTTTTAGAAGTCATCCATGAATTTAAATCACCTGTTTTAATGAACGGACGACTTTCATCAATTACAACTGTCAAATCATTATTAGATGTTTCGATAATGAACTGTTTAATATGTTCTGATATAGTCTGTATTTTTTGAGATAATATAATTCGTCTTAATTTTTCATTTTTTTCATTATTCGGTATATCAATTTTTAATTTGTCTGAATTTATAAATTTTTCAAAAATCTTACTTAATTGAAAAATATGACCCGCTGGATCGCCACTCCAAGACTTACCAAAAGACTCATGTATACGGACACTCGCTTGAAGTTTAATAGTTTCAAATCTATTTGACTCTGCTAACTTGTCTAAATCTATTTGGTGGATCTGATCAAATCTAGGTTGATTATCTATTGTAGGTGCAATTTCTACAATACTAGGACAGTCTTTCATATTTAATTCTAATAGACTCATAGAATCTAAGTTTATGTCTATTAAGGTATTAATTTTTTTATTAATTCTCACAATATTGGGAAATAAAATTTGAAGATGTTCTCTAGATTTAACACATTCAATTAAAACTTTTGGTTTTTCAGGACCTTTAGGTTTTTCACTTCCTTCAACTGGTAAGAAAGAAAAAGGGATACCAAAAACTGTAACATATTCAGGATCAAACATATTTTGTTCATTTAATTCATATGATACTCTTCGCAAACCTCTTCCAATTACTTGTTCACACAACAATTGAGATGTAAATGCTCTTAAACCTAAAATATTTGTAACTGTTCTTGCATCCCATCCTTCCGACAACATATTTACACCAACAACGCATTGTATTTTTTCACCTAATTTTCCTACTTTGCCTACTGTATTAAACTTCTCTCTTTCTATTTTTTTTAAATCATCTTTACTATCATTTTCGGACTCTAACTGATCCAAAGCATCCTGATCAATTCTTAAAAATTTATTTTCATCTTCTAACTCTGAAATTGAACTATATCCATTTAAGATATGATGAGTCAGTCTTGCTGCTGTCTCTTTTCTATTTGTTACAGAAATTAAAACAGGAGGTGTAGGTCTTCCAACTTCTTTCCATTGTTCTTTAATATTCAACCAATCTGATCCTAAATGATCTATCGCAGATTTAACTAAATCTGGTAATCCTGTTTTTTCATCAACTTTTCTATTTAAGTCATCTTTAACATGAGAATAAATATTAAAATATTTAGATTTTAAATTATCATCAATTGTAGCATCATCCCTTACAGCAACTCTAGGAGTTTTAACTAAACCACTTTCTATAGAGTCATTGAGACCAAAATCAGAAACTATCCATGCAAAAAGTTTTTCACTTTGTTTACCTTTTCCTGATGCTTTAAAAGGTGTTGCAGATAAATCATAAGTTTTTATAATTTTTCTTGCATTGTCAATTTTATCTAAACCATTAATCCATATTCTACCTTTTTCATATTCCTCATCATTTTCATTTTTTTCTGTAAATCTATAACAATGATGTGCCTCATCATTAATTACTAAAATATTTTTTGCATCACCAAAATCTTTAAGTACTCTTTTGCAAAATCCTTCGTCACTCTCTGTGCCTCTTTTTAAAACGCCTTTTTTTTTATTATCTGATTTATCAGCAAGATTATGCCAATTAGTTATTATGATCTTAGATTGTAATAATTGTTTCCACATTTCATCATCTACTATTCTAAATGATTTATAAAAATTATCCTCTTTAGATGGATTTAAAACTGACAGTCTATCCTTCACTGTAATACCCGGTGTAACAATTAAAATATTCTTTGAATATTTTAAGTCTTTTGGACTGGCAATTTTGTTTAGTACTTGCCAAGTAATTATCATGGACATTACAAGTGTTTTTCCTGTACCTGTTGCAAGTTTGAAACATTCTCTTATCCAATTACCATCTCTTATACTTTTTATACCTTGTTTTTCAGACTCAAGTGCCTCTGTTAACCAAATTACAGTTTCGATTGCTTCCATCTGACAAAAAAAAGGGTTTTGATCTTGTTCCCTTTGATTTTTATCTTTCCAAAAATTTAATAACCTTTTTGTTGTGGGAGTTACATTTGGATAATTATCCTCTCTCCATTTTTTTACCCTTGGACGAATTCTATTTACTAAGTCAATCTCTACAAATTCGCCAGGGTCGTTCTCGTCAAGTTTTTGATCTGATTTTTTCCAGTAACCTGATTTTCTCCTTCCAGATTTCAATTCAAAAGACTTGTTTTCCCTATCATAAGACCAATATTTTTGTGGTTCTTGATAAGGATTATTAATTATTAATTGATCAATCGTTTTGCTCATAATTTTTTTACTATTAATGACTCTATTCCACGATTATCTACAATTTTAACTGCTATTTTTCCATGAACACCTTTTGAAAACTTCTCTGATATTGTTCCCTGAAAGAATTTTATTTTATTTAAGTCAATTTCACTCTTAAGTGTCTTGTTTAATTTAGTCCAATCATTACCATCATTTATAGGGAAAAAAAATTGATCTGGACAAATACTTCTTTCATCATAATCTGTATCTAACATCCATAAGGCAATATTATCACTACCTCTTGAAATTATTTCTCCAGAAGATAAAGGATTATAATAGTCAAAACCTTTAATCTTAACTCGATAACCATCTTTTTCATTTAAAATATCAATATCAGGTTGACCTATTAACCAAAAACTCTGATTTGATGATCTTTTTTTTCTCAAATCCTCGGTTAATAAATCAACACTCATTTGTGATTTTAAAAACTTTATTTTGGGATGTTCTAAACAATCAATATCTTTTGACGCCTCAGGATCAAAATGGAATGCACAAAAAATTAGTAAAGAATCTTCTTTTAAATTCTCTCTTAATTCATAGACTGCATTTTCTACTTGTGTTTGTTCTAACGGTCCATGATTTGGACCAAAGGAAACATAAGTTGTTTTGTGAGATAGTTCATATTCAATTTGACCAATTGCATGAATATATTCAAATGCTTTGGACTTTTCTAAATTCAAAAACTTTATTTTCTTTCCTTCAATTGTTTGAATCCCTGTAGTATTTATTTCATTAATATAATTTTCGATTTCATGTTCATTTTCATTAACATTTATTTTGCTATCTGGATTTTTAACTCTTATGGATGGAACTGCTTCAACTGTAAAAGGACCTGAAACTCGTTTTATATTTTTTTCAATTTCAGGTTCTAAATAAATAGTTTCTTTTTTTCCTTCATATCCTTGCGCAATCAAAGAAGGAGTTAATCTCATTACTTGTTTATATTTAATGCCTCCAGAAATTCCCTCTTCTGGAATGTTTAATTTGTAATAATCATAAACCTCTGTCATAATTCTTTTCCTTGAGAGATTTAGTGCTACTCTGGAACTATCACATGTTATCCATTTCCTACCTAATCTCTCAGATGCTACCGCTGTTGTACCTCCTCCACAAGTTGGATCAAAAACAATTTCGCCTGCATCACTGGACATTAAAATACATCTTTTAATTATTTCTTCATTTGTTTGAACTACATAAACTTTATCTCGCGCTCCACTTAAACCATCCCAAAGATTTTCTAGTTGTTTATAAGGAAAATCATCTAAATATCTTATAAAGGTCAGTGAATTTCCGTAAGGAACAATTCTTTTTAAATTCACTAATTTTTGAATATCTTCTTTTTTTTGTCCCCACCATTTTTTTCCACTGTCATAAACTTTTCCATCAACTTTAATCTCAAACTTAGATCCTGGTCCAGATTTAAATAAATCTATTGGTTTAAATAATTTACCTTTTGGAATTTTAACTTTTCCATCTATTTCATCTTTTGTGAGTTTTCTTCTTTCTCCATTTTCTAGTTCAATATTATTATATCCAACATCAATATCATTTTTTCTTTTATAAAATAACTTATGATATTTTATTTTTGTAATATCTTTACAATACCACAATAAGAAATCTAATTTTGATGGCATTGAATTTTCTGCCGCTAATGGTGATGCAACTTTTTGAAAACAAATAAGACCAAAGTAATTTTCTTTTCCAAAAATTTCTTCTATCACTTCTTGAGCATGATGAAGATTTTTATCATTAATTTGCAAAAACATTGAACCTGTTTCGTTTAACAGTTCTTTGCAAAGTAAAATTCTATCTCTTAAATGTGACAGATATGAGTGTATACCTAATTCCCAAGTATCCCTAAACGCCTTTATCATTTCAGGTTCGTGTGGGATTGCATCGTCACTTTCTTTAACAACTTTTTGATTTGTAAATGGTTGAAAATTAGATTTAAAATTTATTCCATAAGGCGGATCCATAAAAATAGTTTGAATTTTACCACCCATTCCTTCTTTTTCTAATAGACTATTCATTACCAATAATGAATCTCCTGCTATTAGTCTATTCGACCAGTTTGATTCATGATTATAAAATTGAAGTGCTTTATTTAAAGGTAGTTCAAACTCAGGATTATCAAAAAAATTTAATTGTTTTTCTTTTTTTCTTGAACTCTCAACATTATTCTTGATCTTATCAATTAATAATTTTGAATCAATTTTTTCATGAACATGAAGACTTACATTGTCTATTTCTAGTTCATTTTTTTCTAATTTTCCTGTCCAATCTAAGTTTGGATCTAAAAATGGATCAAATTTGTATTTTTTTTTGTCTATAACTTTATCTGTTGAACTAGTAACTAAACCCACTTCAGGAATATTCTTTCTTTTACCTTTGTGTTTGTAATTTTTTATAGATTTATTTTTATTTTTTTCGTTTGGCATCAGATAAAATTAAATGAATTATTTTAATTTACCAGAATAACTTTTAAAAGTTAGTGTTATACTTGCAAATGCGTCTATAACAATTGTTGAAAAACCTTTTAAAACTCTATCTTTGACCCAAACAAATTATTTAATTCTTTAATTAAGTCTTTAAACTTTCTAGGAAAACTTTCATAACCAGAACAATATTTTGCTCTACCCTTTCTATCTCTTAGTTTTAATTCCCAGTTGTAACCATCTAATAACTGCTCATATTTAAGTTTAGAATATGGATACTTTTTATGCCACTTCCATACACCAATTTCTTCAATTCTGTCCCAGAAAGATAAAATTTTATAATCTTGTATATCTACAATAGGTTCTTGTGATTTAAATGTATTTACTCTTGCTTTATTATTTTCTAACAACTCGTAACTTTCAGGTGGTGTCATTGAAAATCCACTATAGAAAATAACTTCTTTTTTCATTTATTTTTTTGCAACTCTCAATCCATCAAAAGTTTATATGCCAAGGAAAGGATTTCATAAGCGATGTAAATTTCTAGTAATGTCATTTTATCTATCTATCTCATCATCTTCTAAAAACTGGTCAAGTGATGCTACTCTTTCCTTACCATCAGTTTTGTTTTCTTTAATGATTGTATCTTTTGTCTCTTTTATAGATTCTTTAGTTTGATTAATAGTTCTATAAAAATATATATAACCAAACACTATTGCTAATATTAAAGTGTTTTTAACAATAAAAGATAGACCAACATAACTACCTTGATTTTTGGCATTAAATTCAATGAAATTTAAGTATTCACTATGAATATAAAAAACTAGTATTAATAAAATTAACGCTAAAAGTAGTCCACTTAATCTTTCTTTTAACCAGAGATATACTTTTCCATACAGAAATTGCTTTGTAATAAATTTAAACATTAAAGTTTAGGTATTCCCAGTAATAATAAAACACTGCTCAATCCAACTGTTGCTTTTAAATTAGAGATAACTTCATTCTCTTCTTTTTCTATTAACTTTCTCATTTCTTCTTTGGTGTAATCTTCTGGTTGTTTTTGAGCATATGCCATTAACTTTTCAACTCTCTTTAATGCTCTCTTTCTAATAAATCTTTTCCATTTCTTTATAGTAAAATCTTTTGCTGATTTTGTTCCATCTATTGTGCTTTTTGTAATTCTATCAAACATATTTAATTTTTTTCGTATAGTGAGGTAAGTGCTAATTTTAATTCGTTTAAACCTTCAGTCGCTGAAGATTTTGCTTCGTCTTCATCCATTCTCACAATTAATGACTCAATTTCTGGAATTTGTTCTTTTAGTGTTTCTTTTGTTATTTTAAATTGTTCTTTAAATCTTTTTAAATCTTTGCCATCTAATATATTTATTTCATCAATCATTAAATATTCTAATTTCCTTCCTCAAAAGATGAGGGTGTGATATCTGATAAATCATATCCCAATTTATATAAACAATCTTCAAAATGATGAATTGCACTTACAATGTGTTTGTCACACTTATCTTTTTTTTCAGATAAATTTTCCATAACAATACCATCTTCTTCATTAATATCTAAATCAGAGTTAAGTCTATGAAAGTGTGAAAATTCATCAAGTTCCTTTAATTCTTTTAAAGTCCCTATTAGTCCAGGTAAAAATTCTTTAATTTCTTCACTCATTGTTTGCCCAGTAATTCTGGTTTAACTAAATAATGATAAACTTTTTTACAAAAATGAGGACTGTCTAAAAGAATGATATTTTGGTCAATGCTTTCTAAACAAATACCCATTTCTTCATCAAATTTATCACTATGATAGTAATTTGTATAAGCAATCCAGTAAACTGTAATTAAATAAAATCTTCCCAAACGGTCAACATTATCTGGGATTTTCTTTAAAAATTCATTGTAGTTTTCTTTATTTTTAAAACACTTTACAAAAATCTTGGTAGTTTTTTTGTCTCTTTCAAGAAGGTTAGGATAACGAGAAAGTGACTCAAGATCTTCTAATTTAATTTTAATCTCAGGTTCTTTTCTAAATTTTTCTAAATGACTATTTAAGTAGACAACTTTATTCATTCTTGCTCATTTATTTTTCAGATACTAAATCTCTTAAAGTTTTACTTTGATAACACCAATAACCAGCACCTTGTACTTGACCCCAATCATAACCCATTTCATTAGTTATTAATAATGCTGACCCAGACAAAGTTGTTTCTTTATCTCTAAATATTATTTTACCATTATCAGATACTACACAAGTTATATTTTCATCTTTTGAAAAAGTGAGAGTTGTTCCTTTTTGTATTCCTAGAATTCCAAAGTAATCAATTCTACCTCTTTTCTTTCTAGCATTTTCTAATGCTTGTTTATCTTGAGGTGTTTCAACTATATCTTCTTTTGGCGTAACATTTTTTCCACCCATAACTTCAGCAATTTCTAAGATTGCTTTTGCTTGTTCTGGTGTGGCATTAAAAAATTCTCTATTTTGTCTTACTCTTTTATCATCTAATCCCTCGTGTATTTTTTTTTCAATTGCTGAAGCATTTTCAACTTCAACTGCATAATAACATTCAAAAGGTAAAGGTGTGCTTGTGTTATCTAATTCTCTAACTCTTCTATCTAAGTTATCTGTAATACCAACTTTGATAGTGTCGGGCATTGACTCGTTGGTAAGAATATAAACTATTTTAGACATCAGATTTCGTTAATTTAATTAAGAACACTATGTCCACGATTAATCATACATTTTCTATAAATGTCTTCATATTGCGTTTGAGCAGTTGGCGACATTAACCAAAAACTTATGTTACTTGTTATGCTAATATTATCTTTCGCCATTTGTTTGCAATGTTGAAGGTCATTGCTAATTTCTTTTGCTTTATCATCGTCAAATGTTCCAGACCTTCCTGCAGTATCCACTAATGGTTTATAACTTGCACAAGAGGTTAATAGACCAAAAAATATTGTTAAAAATACTAGTCTAATCAAATTTTTCATTATTTTAGACTAGCACATCTTTAGTAACGATGAAATGTGAATTTATTTCTTAAAATCATAAAAATCTAGTTCATTTGCAAAGTCTTCTGCTAGTTTCTTGATAATTTCTCTCTCGTGTTTACTTTGACAAAACTCACAATAGAGTTTGCCTACTGGGTATAATTCATTCAACTCAATCTCAAATTTAGATAATTGAATTGAACATTCTGAACAAAGAAACTCCATTATACAACTTGTTGAAGTTGTTGGTTGTGAGGTCTATTTAAGATTTTATGAATTTGAGGAAAGTATATTCTTTTACCGAATTTATTCTTTATTTCATCTGATATTTTTCTATACCCGAGTCCAGATTTTCTTAAATTGACCATTGATTGAAGAACGATGAACTCTTTTTCATCTGGAATAAGTTTCTTATTTTCAACTTTGTATCCAAATTCCGTATAACCACCCAGATACTTTCTATTTTCTTTTGCTAACTTCTTACTTGCCTTTATTCTGATTGAAATATTTTCTCTTTCAATTTCAGCAAGTGATGCAAGTATTGTAATAAAGATTTTAGAAACTCCATCTGTATGAATATTACCTATATCTGCAATACAGATTTCTTTATGTTGTTTTTTAAAGTCATCAACTAACTGTAATGTATCAATGACTTTACGAGATAATCTATCTAATCTACTAACAACAAGTTTAGAACCAGACTTTAGTTCAGTTAATATTTTTTGAAATATAGGTCTTTTTCTAAACTCTACTCCACCAGATGTGACTTCTGAATAGACTTTATCTATTTTAAATCCGTGTAACTCACCAAATGCACGACATTTACTTTCCTGAACTTCAAGTGAAGTCCCATTTAGACTTTCAGTATGTGAAACTCTTAAGTACGCAATATTACTCATATTTTCTCCTTTTGTTATTAGATGCACTTGCAACTACTAACAATTGGTTATCAACACCTAGGTGGTAATCAAGCATTATACAATAGATACGATGACTTAAACATTAATAACTCATCGTAGTTTTCGTACTAAATTACTACACGATGAGTAGTACCCTCTTTAATCATCATTTTGTCATCGTGTCCAAGATAGTATAGAATAGGGGTATGTTTAAAAAAACTAATAACCAAAAAAAAGAAAGAGAAAACAATATGAAAAACTATGAAGTTAAATTTAATTCACAAGAAATAGTTGTGAAAGATAACACACAGTCAATGATGAAATCACCTTATCATATGAACAAGAGTTACATTACAAAAACAAATAAGAACTCTTTTGTGATGAATATGATTGCTAAAGATTTTAACGATTGTCTTATCAAAGCAAGACAACTTTATAAAGACGCAAGTTCAATTGAAGTTAAAGAAATTAAACAAGCAACTTCTTCAATGAATTTGTCAAACACTAACAAACTAGTTGCTTAAGAAAGAGAGATAAACAATGCCTAAAGAAGTAAAGATACACCAATTGGTTCAAGACTTATCTAAAACAGAAAGAGATAAGTTGTTATTTGAATATAGCGAAGTCATAGC
>Ga0208646_1001710_pt1 | contig 10078 bp, 11 predicted proteins | sample AntAceMetag02UK8_FD_184762 | JGI IMG/M metagenome (GOLD analysis project Ga0208646, IMG submission 184762) | Saline lake microbial communities from Ace Lake, Antarctica - Antarctic Ace Lake Metagenome 02UK8 (SPAdes) (version 2) | ecosystem: Environmental > Aquatic > Non-marine Saline and...
ATGAGGCTTTTTCTTTTGATAAATCATTAAGTTTCATTTTAATATGGATTGCTGTAATTATTTACTTAAAAGATTTATATGAAAATAATTAAATATTTTATAATTATATTTTTCACAATTACCCACGGAACATTAAATGCCAATGAAAAAGAATTTAGTGAGTGGTTGGTAAATTTTAAAGTTTATGCTTTAGAAAAAAAAATTTCAGAAAAGACATTCAATCTAGCAATGTCTGATGTTGTGTTCTTACCTAAAGTAATAAAATATGACCGTTTTCAACCCGAGTTCTATGAAGACACTAAAACTTATATATCGAAAAGAACTTCTAAACAAAAAGTAAGTACGGGAGTTAAACTTTATGAATTAAATAAAGATTTCATAAATTCGATAGATAATAAATTTTCTGTTGAGAAAGAATTGCTTTTAGCATTGATGGGTATAGAGACTAATTTTGGAACTTATGTAGGAAAAATGGATATATTATCATCACTTGCAACTTTAAGTTATGATCAACGAAGATCTGATTTTTTTACAAAAGAGTTAATCACAATTCTGCAGTTAATAGATGCAGGAAAGATAAACCACGATATTTTATATGGTTCATGGGCAGGAGCCTTTGGTTTTTTTCAATTTATGCCCTCTACAATTGACAGTTATGCAATAGACTATGATAAAAATAACATTATTGAGCTTAAATCAACTAAAGATTCATTTGCATCTGCGGCTAACTATATAAATAAAATAGGATGGAAGAAAAACCAACCTTGTTTCATAAAAGTAAATTTAAAAAAAAATATACCTAACAATATATTAAACACATCTGCAAAAAAACTTCATAATAAAAATAAATTTAAACTATTAAAAAAATATTTAATTAATGAAGATAACTTTAATACTATTAATGAAAATTTGATTGCATCAATAATAACACCAGACAAAGATATTATACCTGATGCCCAAAATTTAGATCCAGCTTATATAGTTTTTGAAAATTATGAAAAAATATTACAATGGAATAGATCATTACGATTTGGCCTTGCTGTATGTACTTTAAAGAAAAAATTTGAAAATGCTTTATAAGAAACTATTAATCTTATGCTGCTTCATTTTGCTAAATAACTGTACAACCACAACTCTAACAAAAAATAAAATTTCTAATTCATTAGATAATCCATTTATAAATAAAGGTTTTAGCCTTATTTATAATGATAAGTTTTATGATAATAAGATTATTTCAAAAAAGATTGACGAACGAAGCCTGGTTATTTTTCAAAAAAATTTAAAAAAAAATACAATCGTTAAAATTACTAATATTTTAAACAATAAATCTATTATAGGCACTGTTGGTGGTAATGCTGATTACCCTTTATTTAATAATGCGGTATTATCATTGAGAATAGCGGATGAAATAGGTTTGAATGAAAATGAACCTTATGTAGAAATTTTAGAAGTAATAGAAGATACTATATTTGTAGCAAAAAGAGCAAAAACATTTGAAGAAGAAAAAAAAGTTGCCAACAAAGCTCCTGTTAATAATATCAATATTAGCGACCTTAGTATTAAAGAAAAAAATAGCAAAAATGAACTAAGTAAAAAATTTTCTTATGAAATAAAAATAGCTGATTTTTATTTTAATGATACTGCATCATTACTAGTTGATAGAATCGTTAAAGAAACAAAGATTAAGGATGCTAAAATCAAAAAAATTAATGAAAAAAAATATAGAGTATATGCAGGTCCTTTTAATAACATTAACTCTCTACAAAAATCATTTAATGATATAAGCATACTTGAATTTGAAAATATCGAAATTATAAAAAATGATTAAATTAAGACTTATAACAATTTTATTGACATTCTTACTAACAGCTAATGCTAATGCTGCATTTGATGTAAAAGCTAGAACAGCGATATTACAAGATTATCTTTCCGGTGAAATATTATTTGAAAAAGATGCTGATAAATCAATTTATCCAGCATCAATGACAAAAATTATGACTGCTATTATTGCATTTGATTTAATTAGAAGTGGTGATTTGAACTTAGATGAAAAGTTTTTAGTGTCTGAGAATGCCTGGAGACTTTCTTCAGCTGGCTATTCTTCAATGTTTATAATGGTTGGTGATGAAGTTAGTGTAGAAAATTTACTTAGAGGAATAATTGTTGCTTCTGGTAATGATGCATGTGTTTCATTAGCTGAAGGTATAGCTGGTACAGAAGACGAATTTGCAGTGATGATGACTGCTAAAGCTAAAGAAATAGGAATGAATAATACTAATTTTGCTAATTCATCAGGGATTAATAATACTGAAAACGTATCAACTGTAAGAGATATTATGCTTATGTCTAGATATCTTATTAAAGAATTTCCTGAAGAATATAAGTATTTTGCAGAAAAAGAATTTACTTGGGATAGAACAGGGGGTGACCCCATTACTCAAGGTAATAGAAATCCTTTATTATATAAAAGCCTTGGGGCAGATGGAATTAAAACTGGTTATTTAGCTGTTGAAAAATATTCACTAGCATCATCTGTGGAAAGAAATGGAAGACGACTAATAGCAGTAGGTAGTGGCTTCAATACTAAAAATGATAGATCTCGTGAAAGTGCCAAACTTTTAACGTGGGGTTTAACTAATTTTGACCTGGTTGAAATCACAAAAGCAAACACACCAATAGAAGACATTGATGTTTGGTTGGGTAAAAAGGATACTGTTAAAACTTATATAAAAAACGATATTTACAAAACTATTCCAAAAGCAAAAAAAAAACTATTGAAGGTATCATTGAATTATAATGGTCCAATTCAAGCACCTATTAAGAAAGATGATATTTTAGGACAATTAAAGTTAATTTTTGATGGTGAGCTTATCGAAGAATACGATCTACTTGCTTATGAAGATGTTAAGAAATTAAATGTTTTTTCAAGTTTAATGAAATCAATTAATTTTTTAATTTGGGGCGATGTCTAAAAAACCAATAATTGTATTTGAAGGTATAGAGGGGACAGGCAAATCTCATCACATTAAAAATGTTGCTAATTACTTAACACGTAAAAAAATTAAATTTATTAAAATTAGAGAACCAGGTGGCAGTGCAAATTCAGAAAAAATAAGAAATCTTATTCTTAATAACAAATCTACATTTAATAAAGAAACTGATTTACTACTTTATCTTTCTGCAAGAAGTGAAAATATAAAAATTATAAGAAAAAATGTTGGTAAAAAAATAATACTAATAGATAGGTTTTCAGATTCAACTATTGCCTACCAACATTACGGTATGGGTGTAAACCTGAAGTTTATACAAAATATTAACGATCATCTTTTAAAAAATATAAAAATTGATTTTACTTTTTTAAATACAGTAAATTTATCAAATATGAAAAAAAGGCTTAGACTAAGAAAAAAGCTTAATAGATACGATAAATTTAACAACAAGTTTTATGAAAAAGTACAAAATGGCTTTATAAAGATGTTAAAAAAAAATCCTAAAAAATATATTAGAATAAATTCAAATCTAGATATAGATCTTAATGAAAATATAATATTAAATAAGATTAACGACTTAATTTAGATTTATGAATTTAAAACCTTCAGAAAACACTAAAATTTATGGTATGGAAAATTTTTTTCATGAATTAAGTGGACTATATAAAAATAAAAAATTACCTAATAAAATTTTACTGTCTGGAAAAAAAGGATCAGGAAAATCAACATTAGCCTATCATTTAATCAACTATATTTTATCCAAAAATGAGGACTACAAATATAATTTAGAAAATTTTTGCATCAATAAAGACAATAAATCCTATAAACTTTTGCAAAATAACTCCCATCCAAATTTTTATTTAATAGATCTATTAACCGAAAAAAAAAGCATTGATGTAGGTCAAATACGTGAAATGATTAATTACACAAATAAATCAACATTTAATAATATGGCAAGATTTATTTTAATAGATAATGTTGAAGATCTAAATAAGAATTCTGTTAACGCATTACTTAAAATTATTGAAGAGCCAAATGAAAATGTTTTTTTTATCTTAATAAATAATAGTGAAAAAAATACACTACCAACACTAAAATCAAGATGTTTAACATTTAAAATTAACTTAACATTCAATGAGTCTTTGAATATTTCAAACTTAATATTAGAAAAAAATATACTTGAATTTGTTAATTATGATTTACTAAGTTTTTATAATTCCCCTGGTGAAATCATTAGTTTGTTTAATTTTGCTGAAGAAAAATCAATTAATTTAAAAGATCACACTATTTCAAGTTTTATAAGTTCAGTAATAGAAAATAGTTATTATAAGAAAAATAAACCTATCAAAATTTTATTAATAAATCTTATCGAGTTATTTTTTTTGAAAAAATATTTGATAACAAATACAAGGATTTCATTAATTAATTTTTATCAAAAATTTATAAAAAAGATTCATGATACGGAAAAATTTAATCTAGATGAAGAAAGTTTGTTTTTAGAATTTAAATCAAAATTATTATAAATGGATAAAAATTATTATATAACTACCCCAATTTATTATCCATCAGCGAAACCTCATATGGGTCATGCATACTCTAGTATTATTGCTGATTTTTTTGCAAGATTTAAACGTATAGATGGGTTCAATGTTCATTTTTTAACAGGTACTGATGAGCACGGTTTAAAAATACAAAGAGCTGCAGAGAGAAAAAAAATTGATCCTCAAACTTTTTGTGATGAAATTAGTCAAACATTTAGAGATCTTTCAAAAACATTAAATTTATCTAATACTGATTTCATTAGAACTACTGAAGAAAGACACAAAAAAACAGTTCAACACCTATGGAATGAGCTTGAAAAAAATGATGATATCTATTTATCAAAATATTCTGGTTGGTATTCAGTTTCTGATGAAGCTTATTATAGTGATGAAGAAATTAGTGAAAAAGAAAACGTTAAAACAGCCACTTCATCTGGTTCACTGGTTGAATGGATAGAGGAAGAGTCTTATTTTTTTAGATTATCTAAGTGGCAAGATGAATTACTAAATTATTATGAAAAAAATCCAGACTTTATTTCACCAAAATCGAGAAAAAATGAAGTAATTAGTTTTGTAAAAAGTGGTTTAAAAGACCTCTCTATAAGCCGTAAAGCATTCTCTTGGGGTATCAAAGTTCCTAATAGCCCTGATCATGTAATTTATGTTTGGCTCGATGCTCTAACTAATTATATAAGTGCTTTAAACTATCCGGATACAAATGATGCTCTGTTTAAAAAATTTTGGCCAGCATCTGTTCATTTAATAGGGAAAGATATATTGAGATTTCACTCTGTATATTGGCCTGCATTTTTAATGGCTGCAAAAATACCTTTGCCTAAGAAAGTTTATGGTCATGGCTGGATTTTATCTGGTGATGAAAAGATGTCTAAATCAAGAGGAAATATTCTTGACCCTTTAGATATTATTGAAATCTATGGTCTTGATCCCTTAAGATATTATTTAATTAAAGAAGTTTCATTTGGTAATGATGGGAACATTTCACAAGATAGATTAGAAGATTGTATCAATAGTGATTTAGCTAATAATTATGGGAATTTATGTCAAAGAGTTACTGCATTTACTGAGAAAAATTGCTCCTCATCAGTGCCAGATAATAAAAAATTTAACGATGAAGATTTAGTAATGTTAAATAAATTTAGTGATAATTTAGATGCGATACGTGTAGAAATTGACAATCAAAATATTAATTATTATATTAATTTTATTGTTAGTGCTTTATTTGAAGCAAATAAGTATTTTAATGACCAGGAACCTTGGAAAAAAAAAGATGATAAAGACAGATTAAATACAATTGTCTATACATCTTTAGAAATGATCAGAAAAATATCCTTCATGCTTTATCCAATAATCCCAAGTTCAATAGAAAAAGCCTTAAAGATTTTCAATTTAAATGTTGATGCAATTAATTTTGAGTCTATTGCAAAACATGACTATCTTGTATCTGGAAAACCAATTAACAAAATTGATATTTTGTTTAAAAAGATCGAAAAGAATGATGATTGATTCTCATTGTCATTTAGATCATGAGCCTTTACTTGAGAATTTAAGTGATGTTATAAAAAGATCTAAAAAAGTTGGTATCTCAAAACTATTAACAATATGTACTACGGTAGAAAGTTTTGAAAGGATAAAGAATATTATTAAACTAGATCCAATGATTTATGGAACTTTTGGTATTCACCCTCATGAGACTGAGAAAAGTTTTTTGATTGATAAAAATTATATAATAAATCAAATAAATCAAAATGAACGAATTATCGGTATAGGTGAAACTGGCTTAGATTTTTTTTATAATCATAGCAACAAAGAAAGGCAAATTAATAGCTTTAAAGCCCATATAGAGGCTTCTATAGAGCTTAGTATGCCTATTATCATACATTCTAGAAATGCTGAGGATGAAACATATGAAATCCTCAAATCATATGAATCAAAGAAATTAAAAATTTTAATGCATTGTTTTACCGGTTCATTAAATTTTGCAAATCAATTACTTGAATTAGATGCGTTTTTTTCTGCAAGTGGAATAATTACATTTAAAAATAGTTTAGACCTTCAGGAAACTTTTAAAAATATTCCCTTAAATAAACTGCTTGTTGAAACAGATAGCCCATTTTTAGCCCCCATACCAATGAGAGGGAAAAAAAATGAACCAAGCTTTATCAAATATACTCTAAAAAAATTATCCATTTTAAAAGAAAAGACAGGTCAGGAAATGTCCGATTTAACTACTAAAAATTTTGACAAACTTTTCAATCTATAATGTCTCTTAAATTTGTCATTTTGGGTAGTGGTAGTTCAATGGGCGTACCAAGAGCAGATGGCTATTCTGGTAGTTGTAATTTGAAAAATAAAAAGAATTTTAGAACAAGATGTTCTGCTTTAATCAAATTTTATGATCAAAATATATTAATAGATACATCTCCTGATTTACGTCAACAAATGATCTCAAATAAAGTTAAAACAATTAATAAGGTTTTTTACACACATAAACATGGCGACCAAACACATGGTATCAATGATTTAAGACCTTTTTTTTTAAAAAACAAAAAAAAAATACCTGTATACGCTGATAAAGAAACATCAAAATATTTATACTCAACTTTTAAATATTGTTTTGTAGAAGCTAAATTTTACCCAACAATGTTAAGTCTAAATAAGCTTAAAAATGAACATATAATTGTTAAAAAAAATAAAAAAATTAAAATCAGAACTATTCCAGTTCAGCACGGAAATATAAAAACCAATTGTTATATAATCAATGATAAATTAGCTTACATGAGCGATGTTAGTGTAATTTATCAAAAAGATTTTAAAAGACTAAAAATGATTGATTATTTGATCATTGATTGTTTGTGGGAAAGAGATTCTACATTTTCTCATTTCAATTTAAATAAAGTTTTAAGTTTAGTTAAGTTAATTAAACCAAAAAAAACTATTTTGACAAATATGAGTACAGATTTAGATTATGACAAACTTAAAAAAAAATTACCAAAAAATATAATTCCTGATTTTGATGGTATGACTGTTGGACTATAGAATTAAATCTATTTGTTTTGTTATCTTATCTGACATTGGTGTAATAAAAGAATTGAACGTGTCCTGTATTTTTCCTTCTTTATTAATTAAAATTTTATGAAAATTCCACTTTGGAACAGTTGAGTTGCCATAATTTTTTTTTGCCCATTTATATAGTTCATGAGCATTATTTCCTTTAATATCAGTTTTGTCAGTTATTGGAAATGTAATATTAAAATTTGTTTCACAAAAATCCTTAATCTCGGAGTTAGACCCTGGTTCTTGTCCACCAAACTGATTTGACGGAACACCAATTACATAGAAGCCCCTGTCTTTATACTTCTCATATAGATCTTGAAGGCCTGTATATTGTTTAGTAAAGCCACACTTACTAGCAACATTTACTAAAAGTATAGTTTTTCCTTTGTATTGATTTAGATCCATGATTTCATTATTAATATTTTTTATTGAGTGATCAAAAAATAGCTTTTCATATTTAGCATCAGCTTTTTCAAAAAAAGTAAACATAGATATAATTATTAAGATTAATAAATTATTTTTATAAAACATGACTTACTTTTTAGAAGCATAAAATAATATAAAATATCCAAATACAGTAGAAAGTAAAGATCCTGCAAGCACACCAATTTTTACACCATCTATATACTGTATATTTTCAGCAAAGGCTAAGTTTCCAACAAACAAGCTCATTGTAAAACCAACACCTGTTAATATTGAAACTCCATATAAGCTTAACCAGTTAGATTTATCTGGCATTTGAGCCACACCAAATTTAACTGCAACGAAAGAAATCAACATTACTCCAACTTGTTTACCCACGAATAACCCTAAAAGAATACCTAATGGAACCGGTTCTAATAAAGAAGATAATGACAATCCTTCTAAAGACACGCCTGCATTAGCGAATGCAAATATAGGCATTATCATAAAAGCAACATAAGGACTGATTGCATGCTCAAGTTTAATTAATAAAGAGAAATCTTTGTCTTTAATTCTATGAGGTATGGTTGAGGCTAAAAGAACACCTGCTATTGTTGCATGAATTCCAGACTTATATGTGAAGAACCACATGAAGGCACCAATTATTAAATAGGGAATAAACTTTTTAACTCCAATTTTATTTAAAGTTAGTAATAAAATATATGAAATTAAGATTAAGCTTAAATAGCTTATGTTTAAATGACCAGAATAGAAAAAAGCAATAATTAATATCGCACCAAGATCATCTATAATAGCAAGTGCTGTTAAAAAAATTTTTAAAGAAATTGGAACTCTTGAACCAAGTAAAGATAAAATTCCCAGTGAAAAAGCAATGTCTGTGGCCGATGGAATTGCCCAACCATTCAATGTTTCAGAATTCCCAAGGTTTATAAAAACATAAACTAGAGCAGGGACGACCATTCCTCCAACAGCTCCTATAATTGGAAGTAACGCTTTTTTTAAGTTAGAAAGCTCACCTTGAATAAATTCTCGTTTAATTTCTAACGTTACAAAGAAAAAGAAAATTGCCATCAATAAATCATTAATCCAGTGATGTACGGAAAGCTTTAAACCAAAATCATTAATACCTACAAACAGGTATTGGTTTAATGTATCAAAATATAAATTACTAAAACTAGAATTACTTATTAAAAGGGCAATAATTGCAGCAACTAATAACACAAGACCACTTGCTGCTTCTAACTGAAAAAACCATTTAAAAGGCTTTGAAAGATTTTTGATCATAATTTTATATTAAATCTCTAATAAATAACGAGATATCTTTAATACTTTCGTAAAGATTATAAAGTATAAATTCGATATTTGGGACAATTTTTCCGATAGGATACTTAAACGTATCTACAATAATTATAAAAGCTATGGATGAAATAATAGCTATAATAAAAATATTTAATATTTTAAAGTTTTTTTGTTTTTTTGGTTTAGTATTTGCTGCCGTGCTTTCATTTATATTAGCATCAATTTTATTCTTTGGTTCTTCTTCGTTATTGACCTCGATTTTTTCGTCAAGCTTTTCTTCTATATCCACTTCAATCTCTTCCCTCGTTAGGTCTGATGGGTTGATCTCATCATTATTTGAAAGGTTATTTTGATCAAAAATATTAACACTATCATTATCAATATCTTCAACAATTGGGCTTACATCATTTTCAAGAACTTCTTTTTTAAAAAACCATTTATGATCACAGCTAGCACACTGTAACAGGCGACCCGTATCTGGAATTAAATTTGAGTCAATATCAAATTTTTTATTACAATTATTACAAGTAATGATCATTATTGATGTATATCTGATTCTTATAAAAAAGCCTTGTTTTTGATGTTCTTTATTCTTTGAAATTATCAATATCTAATGTATTAGTACCTCAATCGGGGCGTAGCGCAGCCTGGTAGCGCATCTGGTTTGGGACCAGAGGGTCGCAGGTTCAAATCCTGCCGCCCCGACCAATTTATGAAAAAAGCAAAAATTTATATTCCTACAAAAAATTC
>Ga0208646_1001719_pt1 | contig 10040 bp, 13 predicted proteins | sample AntAceMetag02UK8_FD_184762 | JGI IMG/M metagenome (GOLD analysis project Ga0208646, IMG submission 184762) | Saline lake microbial communities from Ace Lake, Antarctica - Antarctic Ace Lake Metagenome 02UK8 (SPAdes) (version 2) | ecosystem: Environmental > Aquatic > Non-marine Saline and...
CATCGGATACACCGCTAGGAAGATTGCAAATATTATTATTAGTCTAATCATGTAACAATTATAGCACAATTTCCAGATACGTCAACTGGAGTTGGTCTTGCTAGAAGTGTTGATTTTATTGACTTTTTATACTATGCCGTTCCAAGAACCGGCATATCCAGACTTTTTTGTTTTCTTTTTGGTTTTTTCTTTTTGTTTTTTTTTCTTTTTGTTTTTTTTAGTTTTTTGCGATTCAACATTAACAAACATATCTAAGTATTTTCCAAAATATTTCATATTAATCTCCAAACAACCTCATGTCAAAGTTTAACACAGTTGCCACCAAATGTACACGATCTTCTTCTCCACCATTGAATGCGTTGTGGTACCGTGTATTATTAGTTATACACACGTGACCGTCTGCCGGCATATGATGATTAACGGATTCTACAATCATGTGGGCACCTGGATTGGTAATAATAGCTATATGCAGTCTTGGTTCGGGATCTCTATGCCAACTCAATGTGGTTCTTGGTAATTTCCAAAGCAATCGGATCCTCCCCAATTGATATTTTTCGATGAGTCTATCATAGACTTCTTTGAAATAGGTATCAGCGAACAGTTCAACAAACTGTGAATATCTAGTTTCGTCTATAGGTTCTTCGCGTTGTACTTCGACTCCTGTGTGATCAGGACGTGTCCAAAATAGGCCTCTCACATTTCCTCCTGTGATGGAATTAGGATCCCCTGGGACCTGTGTCAGGCAGATTGCATTGATATCTCTTTTGCCCAAAGGTGATTGTCTCGCGACCCTAGAATCAACTTCGGCCAATGCTGATTGCATTTTTTTAACGTCAAATAACATATCAGGATCTTGATAAAAACCTTTTGGGGTCATGGCACTATACATCAAAAGTAATACCTTGTGCCAGAGGTAAATCTCGTCCATAGTTCACAGTGACCGTGGATCTTTTCATGTATTGTTTCCATGCATCTGAACCAGATTCTCTGCCGCCGCCTGTGTCTTTCTCGCCACCGAACGCACCACCGATCTCTGCACCGGATGGTCCTATGTTGATATTTACTATGCCACAATCACTGCCCTCGCTTGATATAAATGTTTCTGCCTCTTGTATGTTGTCAGTGAATATGCAACTGCTCAACCCCTGTGGCACATCGTTTTGCATTGTGATGGCCTGTGCTAGTTTTTTGTATTTCATTGCATACAGGATAGGTGCGAAGGTTTCTGTTTGGATCAACTTAGATTGCTCCGTGGCTTCTACGATGGCAGGTTTTACATAACATCCTTCTATCACGTTACCGCCATGCACTGTGTATCCCAGTTCCCTTGCTGATGCCAGTGCTGACTGCATCCGATCCACAGCGGCCTGTTCTATCAACGGGCCAACGAGGTTCTTTTTGTCCATGGGATCACCTATGGGCAGGCTCGCATAACTTTTCTTCAATCGCGTAATCAGATCATCATACACAGATTCATGCACAATCAATCTTCTCAAAGTGGTGCATCTCTGCCCACATGTGCCAACGGCACTGAACACAATGGCTCTCACCGCCAGATCCAAATTAGCATGTTGCGAAACTATCATGGCATTGTTGCCGCCCAGTTCATACAGTGCCTTGCCCAACCTTGCACCAACCCTGGGTGCCAGTGCCTTGCCCATCGCACAACTGCCTGTGGCGCTCAATAAATTGATGCGTCCATCATCCGCCAACCATTCCGCTGTCTCATTGCCACCATCTAATATTTTCAAAAGGTCGTTCCACTCGCCACTGAACTCTGCCACTGCTGAATCAAAAACTTCTTTACAGAGATGACTCACCTGCATGGTCTTGGGCGACGGTTTCCAAACCACACCGTTGCCAGACACAATAGCTAAACAGAAATTCCAGCCCCATGGGGCCACTGGAAAATTGAACGCAGTGATGACTCCGATCACTCCCAGGGGATTCCACATCTCTTGCAGTCTATGATTGGCCCTTTCTGATGGCATGGTCAACCCATACAGTTGTCTTGAAAGTCCCACGGCAAAATCACACATGTCGATCACTTCCTGTACTTCACCTATTCCCTCGACTAAAATTTTTTTACTCTCTTTTGTAACGCCCTCGCCCACCTCTTGTAATCTTTCTCTGAGCTTGTTGCCAAATATCCTGATCAGTTCTCCCCTCCTGGGTGCCGGCACCTGTCGCCATTTCTCCTGCATCACTTTTGCATCTCCCACCGCACGATCATAGTCTTGTCTATCCATACACTGCTCCAAATTTGTTGTTGATGAATACTTTGTAGTCCACGCTCTCTTGACTGATGAATCCTTCGCCCGTTAGTTCTCCCTTGGCATAAGCAGTCACAACAGAACAAACACCCGAAGCAGTTGTTCTCTGGATGGCGCTGTGTCCGTCTTGACCATAGATCTTTTTAGACCATGTCTTTTCTAATAGTTGTCCATCTTTCGTTCCTATCACAGAAACAAGCATTACCACAACGTCCGAAGTGGTGTATGGAACTTCTTGATCAAAAAGATCTATAAATTTTTTCTTGTTGTGTTTTAAATTTAAATCATCTAATAAAAATTTCATAGATGCTTGGTGTCCTGGGTATCTAATTGTCTTGTAACTCAATGATTTTACTTTATCAGAGAAAGTGTCACACATGGAAGCAGAACCCCCTGATGTGTTGAATGCTTCGTACCTGTCACCATCTATGTACACCTGCTCCAATCCATCCAGTGGTTGTGTTTTAATATGCTTATGATTTGAAATTACATCACAATCATTTATATATTCATTGATAAGTCCATCTGTTGACCAAGTTAGATAGTAGGCCATTGCATTAGATGGATATTTAGGTAATGCACCCACTCTCATTTTAACTTCGTTTACTGTATCGAATTTTCTAATTAGGTCAGAAGCAATGATGTTTACTGCCCCGGGCGCCAACCCTGACTGTGGCATCATGAAAGTTTTTGTATCTAACTTTCTTATGTGTTCACTGACTTCCGTGTCTTCGGTCAGATCAAAGTATGCAGTGCCTACTTCTGCACATACATCTGCTATACCTTTGTTGAGATGAAAAAGTGTTGCTGATACAATTATGTCAACTGATTTTACAAATTCCGTCAGTGCAGTTTTATCCGAAGCATCAAGCTCTACAAAATTGGGAATATCTCTATTTTCTATGTCAGCAATCTTGACTTCAAATCCTTCAGATGCCAGATAAGTTGCAATAGTTTTACCAATCTTGCCTGCGCCTATGACACCTATTTTCATATACATTAATTATGTTGGGTTATAATAGATGGTGGACGATGTTGGTTAGTTCCTACGCATGGTGGATATCTCTTCTGCACCTTCCTTGTCCCATATGGGGACGAGGTTTGATTTGTGCATCATGCCTATGCCAAGCAGTCTACGTTCTCCGGAGTACTGCATCTGTTGTTTTTTGTTGCCGGTCCCCACGGGTATCTTGTCTCCGCACTTGGGTTGGTTGGGATCTGGCGTGTAGTTGGGTATGTCGTAGCCCTTGAAATCCCTTGCACTTCTCCTCAACGTCTTGTCGTCAAGTCCGTTGGCCTCTAGCCATTCCTGGTGCTTGGCCTGTGCCACTCTCTTTCGTTTGGTGTCCGCCAGTCTGACTTGGATGCGTTTTGGCAGTTTCATCTGTATGAATCCCATGTGTTATTATACTGTTAAGGTAGTTTGCTGTCAACTATGGCCTGTAGCACGATCTCGTGGTAATCTGGTGTGGTGCTCCAAGCACTCATTCTCACCATCAGCCTACGGTAATTCCACTTGCCCTTGTCGATCTGATCTTCTCTCTCTTCTCTGAATTCTTTGTATGCAGGATGCCTGTTTATCGTGGCTATCATGTCTTTGACTGATTCACACTTGGTCTTGTACTTCTTGACTCCCCACTCTGCGTCTGGGTTTTCCTTGGCCTTCATCTGTGGGGTGTTGTCGTCCCACGTCCTCACACCGAACAGTGCGTTGCCCTCTGTTGCGAATCTTGAGGTTCCCCAACCACTCTCTATCCCGGCCATGGAAATTATAATGCTGGTGGGCACCCTACTCAATCTGTCCGTGGTGTAGTTCAGGTATTCCACACACTTGCCAGTGGCCTTTATGAAAGTGCTTTTATCCTTGTATTCGAATTCCGGTTCCTTCAGACCCAACAGGATCACTTGGTTCAGTTCCTTCTTGTGTATCTCGTCCTCTATCTTGTCCACCGTCCATGTGTTGGGATAGAACGTGCCCGAGAAGAACACCGCACCCAGTATGGTTGCCACCACTGTCAGGAACAGCAGGCCGTACTTGGCCTTCTCTAATAGATCCTGTATCTTTGCGAGGGTTCTCTTGGTCATATTTTTCTAATGTTTAAGATGCGTGTGGGCCGAGATTTTTATAAATTGGCCTATCTCTGGCACTGGGGAACTCGAGCCCACGTCCTCTGCATCGTAAATTTATACAGCAACTTTTGTAGGTGCTGGTTCTTGTGTGGCCTTTTGCTCTGCTTGGTACTTGGCTTTGTACTCTGCTTCTGCATTTCTCATCGCGTTGTTCCAATCTGCCTTTGACATACCTGTGAACCTAGTGATGATACCATCTGACATGATCTTGAATGATCCACACAACTTGTGTGATCCGTCATCTGCCATCTTGTGCACCACACCTGTGGCCTTACCATCAGCATTCTCTCTGCCCATGATGTACATGTAGTTTCCTGACTTACCGTGCCATTTGTTGTTTGTCTGCGTGTCCTCTTGGCATCTAGATCTCATTTGATCCAGTACCAAACTTGCTTTTGCTGAACATTTATACATATTATTTTTCTCCTTTGTTACCACTATTATACATGGTAATGGTATAACCGTCAACCTGGTATAATCATTGATTTTATTGGTTTTTACACTATACATCGTACAATTTGTATTTTTTTGTGACAGAACACACCCAACCGTTCCAGATACTGTTGTTTTCAAAGAATCGTGCATATTTGCGTTGAATAGATTGATAAAATGATATAAATTTTTTCAAACTTTGTCTACCTATCTCGGATCCTATCATGTTGTGATGATACCTCATGTCTTTCATATCCCATATCCATTCTCTCTCATCATAGGTAAGAAAAGTGCCTATGTCGCTCACTGAACAATCTGTCAGAGGTGATCGATCAGAGAAGTAGCCAAGACTCTCCCTGCCCTCGTATCGGTCCACTATCTTGTTATCATACAAATGATAGGCCATCGCCGCGGCGAGGTCAGTGTTACGAGAATCACTGAAAAAATGGCACACGTAAGGTTCCATAGCGGACCAATTAAAATTACCATCTATGTAGTAGAAACTGCCATCCTCAAGATCCATCTTTGGGAAAGCATCACCTTTGATATTTGTAAATTCACCATCCAACAGTTCTGGGTAAAACTCCGCCAACGGCTGTAAATGATGTGCAACAAAACGCATATCGGTGTAAGGCCAGTAATGGGTCTCAAGATTATTGCTCCAGTATTGGAAATGTTCAGGCATTAAATCGTAGACCTTTACAGGTATCTTCCTGTCGTAACTCTTGAGTAATTTTACAAGTCTATCTAGGACGTTGTGTCTATCGACCTCATTGACATAATCATCGTATGTTCCTGGGAATCTCCTGTAGGTTACTATCTCATCTAGTCTAGTTTTCGTCCTTAGGAAACACTCGAGTATGTGGTAGGAATCTCGACCGCCCGAATAGAAATGCCTGACTTTCTTGCTGGTGTCTGATATCAGTTCACATTGGTTGTAGGAGGCCTGTTTGAAATCAACAGAAGGCCTTTTGAAACCGTCATCGCCGAAATGATGGAAACTAGGCCATTCCCAGCCTTCTCTGATCGCGGCCTGTATGGCATGATACTTTGACCAATAGTCTTTGCCGTTCACCTCCCATCTAGGGTATTCCACACCTGGAAGTTTTAACTTTGTGTCAATTAGGATTGGCTTATCGAAACGTCTGTGAAACTCTATCATAGTATGTCCAGTATGAACGCCAACCTCAACCAGTTTTCAACGAAGAATGGTGTGACCATGAAGAAGTAGATGATCCTCAGCACGTTGTAGTTCCTTAGGAACATGCCTGCCACGAACGTCACGAGCAAGGTTGTCGCGTATACCGGCAGGTTGAGTGTGCGTTGGCCCATGTAAAGGGTGAGGCCAACCAGCATCAAACCTAGTATGATGTAGATATAGTTCTCTGTCTTTTTGAAGAATGCACCCAGAAGGTACGCGAGTGGGCCCGCTAGTATGAAGCCAAGCACACTGGTAATCGCTATTACCCCAATCAGCATGTCTATGAATGACTGATTGAAGCTCATCACCCCAAAGAGATAACTCTTGTCAGCCAACACGTTATTAAGTATGGCCTGACTGGTGTTTGTTGGCAATCCAAAAGCCAGCAAAGGTATCATTATACTCAACGCTCCTGAATTGTTTGCTGTCTCTGCCGCCAGGAGGTTGTTCTCTTTCTTTTCTCTCCAGGAAAATTTCTTGTTGAATGATTCCTGCATCCTGTGGGCGGTGTTACTGACCACATCCAGACCTATCCCAGGCACAAGGGCCAACATGAAACCATACACTGACCACCATACACTGATGGCTATCTGGTAAAGTTTAATTTTAACGTCTCGGAAACTGAAGCGTACAATTTTAATTGTTTCCTTGATCTTGTTCCTGTGTAGGGTCGTCAGCAATGGCAGTGAGTAAAGGCCTATAAGCAATCCCATCAATGGGATGCCTGTCTCTAGGTCTCTGATGCCAAATGTGAGCCATGAATTATGGTTGTCGTGTGGTGTGGTGCCCACGAGGCCCAGCACGAAACCAACTAGTGGGAAAATGTATTTCTCAGTTCTATTTTTGGTTGATAGTAGGAACAGGAAAACGAAGACTAAACTGATCAGTAGCACGTTGAATAGTGTAGTGAAATGCAGGAAGGATTTCAACAACAGACCTCCCAACAGCAAAAGAATTAACATTGCGGTCACGCCACCCACGAAACTGCCGAATGCTGATATGAATATGGCCTGGTTGGCACGGCCCTCCATGGCCATCGCGTGTCCTTCCACGATAGCAGGCACACTGCTTACCTCGCCGGGTATGGCAAAGTAGATGGCAACTATGCTACCAGCGAACTGGCTTACTAGTATCGCGCTCACATAAAACTGAAAAATCTGATTTATGTCTAGGTCTGTGAGGATTGGGTAGGCAAGAATCATCAGCACCGTCATACCAACTCCTGGCATCATACCACTGATGATTCCTGCCATGGAACCAATTATAATGAAAGTATAATCAAGTTCCATGATTTGTGATTTTTATTTCAACAATTTCTGCGTTGAATTAAACACCAAATTGTACCTTTTCATTAGATCCTTTTGAGAAAGGTCAAGAGCGAACCAACCGTTTTTGGCAATCTTTATGCCTGAGTTACTGCTTGGATCGTTGATTATGGCTGTGATTGCCTTGTGAAATTCTTTTGTGAATTCCGCATCGTCACTTTTGATGTGTCCTACCAACAGGTACTCGTACTGCCAACCAACCCACTTGTCATTGATCTTGCCAGACAACGGATCGAACCCGTTACCGCCATTTGGATTGGTGGTGTAGTTGCATGTCACCCGTCCTTCTTTAGTGAATCTAAGTGCGTTCGCTTCGTTCACAAGAGTCACATCAATGTCCCCGGTGATGAGGCCTTTAATCTGTTTACCGCTTGAGTTGTAAGGCACCATAACGTTTTTAGATTTGGTTACTTTGTTAAGTCTGTCAACGTACTTGTCGTTGATCCTCACGCCTTCGTTCATACCAACTTTGAGGCTGTTACCACTTTTGAAGACTCTGTCAAGATCTGTGCCTGCTTTAGCACAAAGTGACTTGTAATTGACTATAGCGAAAGCCATGTTTTCAGTTTTTACCGGTGAAATGGTCAAATCTCTTTTCACAAGATCATCCTCAGCGTTGATCTGTGCCGATGGCACAAACAAGAAAGCGTTCTTGCCTTGTAACGATGAATAGATCTGTCCGCCTTTAACCATGCTTTCGCCTGGCTGTGCATCAACATCATATCCCGCTTGCTCTAAGTCCTTGACTAATTCTGCATTAAAAGAATTTAACGTTCCTCCAGCAGATCCACCAAGAATCACTGTTATTTTTTCATCCGCCATGGCTGAAAAAGAAAACAGCATTGTTATCAATAATACAACTATTTTTTTTGTCATTTTTTTCTCCATTTTTATTTTTGTATTTTATAGTATTGTAAGGAACATTTCAAAATAGGTCAATGGTTAACTGAAAAATTACCTCACAATGCTAAATTGAAACTAGATATTAATATCACACGGAAGGGCGTTATGTACTCTAAATTACAAAAATCAGTTTTACTGAGCGTCCTTGTTTATTCCGACGTCACTGGGTAGTGGCGCTGTTGCGATTATTTATTTTAGATTCTGTAGGATTCTCTGTTCTTGGTCCAGCTTCTGCTGTTTGATCTGTTCCAGCTCTTCCGCACTGGGAGGCATCCTGACTATCTCCACATTGGATTCCTTAACTTCCTCGTCCAGGGAGTTCTTTGGTGCTTCCATGGGCATGCCACAGTTGTCAAACCATCTGTTGTCCGCTGTCATGTAGCACACGGAATAGAAACTGATGTTGTCGCCGTTCGTTGACTTCTTTGATATCAGTCTACGTTTCTTGTGCACCTTGCCCGGGTATTCCCGGTGATTCTTCTGTATCAGTTTGATGCCTCCAAAGAGGTCACTGTACAGTCTGTCTATGTATATGGGCTTGCCCTTGGCATCCTCACCAAACTCGTTGGACACTACGGTGTGTTTGTCTTCCGTGATACGGGTCTTGTTGGCTATGTTGCCCAATCCCGCTAACAGTTCTTTGGTTTTCTCGCTTGGCATAATGTTTTATATAGCTGTAACAATCTACGGGCAAAATAAACAGCCTCGCCCTACTCCTGGGCTTCTATATCATCATCGACGTAAAGCGTCTCAAATTTGATTAGCAAATGAAGACTGCCCAGATGCCTATAGATTGTTTGTGCTGTCTTAATTATATAGAAATTTTAAAGAATGTCAACCACACCCAACATTTTAAAATGATCTTGCAAGGTCCACGTGGAGAAATCTATCACCTCTCCCCTCACATTCTTGATCGTCCTTGTGTATCCTGCCTGTTGGTATCTCTTGAAAGGGTGTTCCCATGTAGCCACCGTCTGCCATTCGTTCTCCAGTATGTGCTTGTCTGCGTCATCGATGACACACAGTGGCATCTGTAGGACCTGTTCAGCGGTCAACTTGTCATGTAGGTAGGCTGTTATTATTTTGGTCTGTGGGATAGGATGTTCCAGGTGTTGTTTGTCCACCTCGACTGCTCGGTAGTGTGCACCATTGGGTGCCGACTGTTTCTGCATGGTCCTGATGTACAATGCCAACGAACCTTTGATGTGTTTCTTCGTGGCGGTACTCCACTTGTCATTGAACAGGCCTGACTTCATCTCGTCTATGTACTGTGCAAGTTCCTGTAGTGCAGGACGTTCCTTGCTCCTGAAGTTTATCTCGGGCAGGTTACTAAGGCTTTGGTAGTCTACCATTCTTCTTCTCCATTCCAAATCCCGTTGGTCTGATATTCTTCCCATGCTTGTTGGTCTTTGTATTTCTCCATTCGACTATCAAACTGTTCCTGTGTTATCATTTCAAGTACCACTGCATCTGCTCCGTCCTTGTACAGTTGTTTGACATCTTTCATTACCCAACTGTAGGGGAAGTAGCCCCAGTGGTACACCTCCTCGTCCACAAACATGTTGATAGAGTCTGGGACGTATGTTGTTACCGTTACTTTGTAGAAGCAATCATACTTCACTTTTTCTCTCTAGGTATTTGTTCAAGGCAGTCTGTGCCTCGGAGTCTGGTGCTATGTCTCCATCGAACACTTTGAGTGTCACGTTGGGCATGTAGCTGGGTTCGAACTCCCCGTCCTCTATGAGGTAAACTTCCCTCAGAAGATGACCCATTGCC
>Ga0208646_1001720_pt1 | contig 10033 bp, 17 predicted proteins | sample AntAceMetag02UK8_FD_184762 | JGI IMG/M metagenome (GOLD analysis project Ga0208646, IMG submission 184762) | Saline lake microbial communities from Ace Lake, Antarctica - Antarctic Ace Lake Metagenome 02UK8 (SPAdes) (version 2) | ecosystem: Environmental > Aquatic > Non-marine Saline and...
ATAAAATCTGATGAAATTCCTCAAAGCTTTTACTCTAATGAAAAGGCAAAACGTTTACTTGGGTTTAAACCCAAGCACAATTGGCGCGCTCTGGAGGATTCGAACCTCCGACCCCCTGCTTAGAAGGCAGGTGTAATATTGAGCTCAACTTGTGAGCAGGTATTGAGTTACATAGCTTACAGGTCTGTATGACCAAATTCAAAACAACACTTTCTGCAAATTTTCTGCAATGTGTATATGAAAGGTAAAAAGTAATGGCAACATACAGTAAGAAAAAAGGAAAAAGAGGAACTACTATTGAGGTACAAATCAGAATACGAGGAACAAAGATTTCTAAAACATTTCCCGATAAACAATGTGCAAAGGCATGGGCACTAAATATTGAAAGGGATATTCTAATCGGTAAAAAATATGAAATAGATAAAAAACTAACTCTCAAACACCTAATGATAAAATATAAAAAAGAATTTAATATTTTTAAAGCTAGGACTAAAGACGAAAATAACAAAGTTGATAGGTTAATTAAAAATTATCCTTGGCTAGTAAATAAAAAAGTTACAGATTTAACTACAAGTGATTTTATAAAATTTAAAACTTTAAGGTTACAAGATAGTAATATCTGCTCTACAAATAATTTTAGGGCAACTAATATTGATTTAGTTTTATTAGGCGCAATCTTTAGGAAATCTATAGAAGTTTGGCAAATAGGAATAGAAAATAATCCTGTAACAAATGTTGATAAACTTCCTAATAGTGCAGGAAGATATAGACCCATTAAAAGGAATGAGTATAGAAAACTTTTGAATCATAATGATGATGATTGGAAATTTATTCTTAGAATGTACAGAAACACAGGTATGAGACCTATTGAACTTCACGCTCTTACTTGGAAAGATATTGATTATGAAAATAAAAAAATTGTAGTTAGGAAAGGTAAAGGAAATAAATTTAGACTTGTAGATGTTACAGAATTTACCCTTAAAATGTTAAGAAAAAGAAACCAACAAACTTCTAGAGTATTGCCGATTTCACAGCATGCAATCCAAATAAGATTTAGGAAGTACATTGCTAAACTAGGTATTGAAGATTTAGTTCCTTATGATTTTAGAAGACAAAGGATGATAAAACTAGTTGATGCAGGATTAAATATTGGATATGTAGCTAATCAATTTGGACATAATAGTTTTGAAATGGTCAGTAGATATTATGGAACTTCTTTAAGGTATTAAATTTTAAGTTTTTCTGCCCATGCATATTGGACACCAACTACCTCGTTTAACAATAGTTGGCAGTGTTTCCCAAGTATGACCTTTTTCGCATTTCCATTTCAGCTTAGTTTTAGAATCAATATATTTGCTAGATAAACATTTACCTTTTCTTTCTTTTGCAATTTCTTGCATTTCTTCAATAGTGACTTTTCTTCTCATATAAGTAAAAACTATAATTTAACAAGATAATTTACTATCTATGATTTAATAAAAAGTCTAGGTATCCGTTAATAATTGTGATGCTTTGGAATTGAACCATAATGCTTCTCATAAAACTTTATATGGTCTATATCTCTGTCGCCCACACACCAATCAACCTTGCACCATGATGAACCACGGACATTAGATATACCTTTAGACCATGCCATAGCTAGAAAGTACTTCTTTTCCCAATAGAGAAGTTCATGTCTTGGGAAGATATGTAGGTAGAAGATAGATTTAGGAGGATATTTTTTAAGCCATTTAACATCCTTTTCATACCTGTGCTGTATTTGTCTTCTCATCATATCTGTAGATTTTCCAACATAATATTTTTGATGTTCACAGTTAAGAATATAGATACCAGAATCTACACTTTCGTAGTTCCACTTCTTGCCCCATAAGGAATATTTTCTACTCTTATAGACCGGCACTTTCTTTATACTTTTGATATTCTATTTCATTTATGTAATTAAATTTTAAAGAGCAATCTAAATCCCAGAGCGTAGGTGTTATTGATTTATTATATGTAAAAGACCAATCAAATTCATCACTATAAATAGCCTTATCTTTTGATGTATCACTTACGGAATCACCCACGGTGTGTCGTGAATCTTTTTTGACCGTATTGTGATTATCTGGCTTCCTTTGTATATCTACCCAAGCATCTTCTATGTCAGAATATATTTCAGAAAGAAGAGAACAATTATTTTTAATAATACTTTTAATCTCTACAATCCTAATAGGTTTTCCAGATTGATATATTAAATCATCTATATGCTTAATCTTCTGTTCAAAAGCATCCCATTCATCCTTTTTTGTTACAGCTTTTAATATCCAATGGGGAGTTGATTTAGAGTTGTTCCCTATCCTATCGGTATCTAGATTTTTATCTTTATCTAGTGGAGCATTAGTGGGAATGCCCACGGTGTAATCCGTAGGCTTGTCAAAATTATCAATGACTCTGAAAGTAAAAATTAACTTTTTAAATTTCCCATACCAATCATAGCGATAACCAATCAGTACTGCTTTATGCTGACCTTCTGGCGCATCCCATTTAAATATCTGCTTATTCTGCATTTAAAATAACCTGATACTCAATCTCACCACTATTTTTTCTAAGATTAACTGTATGTGAACCATACTTGCTCTGTCTCAACTGCCTAAGTAAAGCACTTGCACTTGTTTCACCTATGTTTAGTTCTGATGAAATGTTTTTAAGAGTTCGCCATTCTGAATCTTTTACAAGTTGAATGACCTTGTATCTATTACCGTGGTAATATCTATTTGTTTCTTGGTTTAGATTTACTGCTATTTCTGGTTGCATGTTCCTTCCTCCATTTTTGTAATTGAGTTAATGTATATTTCGTTCTGATATAATCGTTATCAGATACTTTTATGTAGACTCTATTTTCCAATAGCATTACCTGTAGATTCGCCCACAGCGTGACCTGAATCACTAAAAACCGTATTATAATCAAATCCTACAGAGTGGTTATTAGTTAGGTCTGTAACGGCCTCAAAACCCTTTTTTCCAAGCTCTAATGTAGTGTTTGAAGACCTAACATTATCTATGCCTATCTGACCTACAAGAGAGTAGAAGACAGAATTTTGTAACCATACGGGATTAAGCTTATCTGTTAGGTTACTACCTGACATTGTAGCGTCATGGGGCTTAACAATATATTTACCTAAAAAATTCAGAGGTTTATATTTATCTAGCCAACGATTTCTATATAGGCCAAGTTCTATCTTTCTTAATCTTTTGGCCACAAAGGAACTATAATCTACCCAATATTTGTCATCTTTTAATCTTAATACAAATACTGCATCATCTACTGGGTCGTCAAATTGATGAATCTCTGACGTAGGTAGGCCACTATTTGTTACTAACTCATATCTCATTATAAGTCCTCCCATAGTTCATCTTCATATTTCTGGTCTAGGTCTTTACGTCTAAGGTCTCTATCAATAGACCCATGAAGAATTTTATTAGCCTCTGCTCTAAATAAATCTTCTTTTAGTTTATTAGCCTCTGCTCTTTCTTCTTCTTGTAAAATCTTTACTAGCCTCATGTCGCCAATCTCTTTTGCAGATGATATTAAATTTTCTCTACTTAATTGTCGTTTGATATGCTGAGACTTTAAAGACCCACTAGATAAGTGGTCTATCTTACTTTCGCCCACATCGTGTCTTGAATCATTAAAGACCTTTGGGTCATCTTCTATTACTTGCTTTTGTTTTTTTAGTCTTGTCTTGTCTGCTCTACGATATTGTAAACTAATATCATTATCATAGACTTTTGTGTGTTCTACCATGCCTTTCTCCTGTTATTTATTTTGATTGATTGATGCTGGAGCAAACCAATTTTTTTTACCCTACACCTTTTATTATACAGGACTGCAGCACTTTGTCAATGGTAATACGCATTATCCGATACTATTTTCGCCCACGGTGTGTTTGAATCAACAATAGATAGGTTTTTATTAGATGAATAAATTTATCTACCCACATGCTATTCACAAGATTATTAATAAAATTGCTTCATAATCCATGATTCTATTATTTTATAATTTTACTATGGTTATTATTTGATAGGATTAATAACAACAATAAAGGAGAACAATAATGAAAACAATATTCTCAATACTACTACTGCTAAGCATTTCGTTTAATGCTAATGCAAAAATTGATTACTTTAAAACAGATAGTAGCATGGAATATTTTCTAAATAATGGTTGGGAAATTATTAACACTGCTAATTGGGATTTAGCCACAAGATTTACTTTGTATAAAAAAAAATCTCAAATGGTTGTGTGCGACACTTATAGTAGACCTAATAATAATGTTGGACAACAATGTCATCTTAGCCCTTTTAAAAGAGAGTAAATACTATCACTTTTTGAATCAAACACACTGTGGGCGAATCTTTAAGTGATGCTTTATATATTACTTACTACTTTATAATTTTACTATTCTTATATTCTACTATTCTACTATGGTAGTTAATAACTACAAATAAGTAGAGAATTTTCTTCAAAAATTACTCACTTACATAATGTTTATATTCTACTATTCTACTATGGTAGTTTTTATAAAACATACTGTAATCAATACTTTTTATTGTTATCGAATTATTTTCCACACGTTAAAAGCTTGTATTCAACATAGCTATTGAATCGCCCACACTAAGTCTGTTATAAATATAGATATGTTTAATGTGGTTGATAACCAAACAGGTAAAAAGATTGGTAGCTATCTTGTAAATGTTAAAGCTTCTACCGTTGTAGATGACATGTCTTTTGCTCATGGCTACGGCTTTTACAGTAACCCCAATGAAGCTTATACTTTTAGGTTTATTCATGGGTATGCCAGAGGGGTTTATAAGAACTTGAAGATTAAAGACCCACTTGAAAAGATATGGGTAGCAAGACAGATTTTTTTAAGAACATTCCCTATGACAGAATTTAAAAAGAATAATAAAGGTCAGTACAAAATTAAACTATCAAATGGAAAAATTCAGTTAGTTCCTGAAAAGAAGTGGCTGGAGTATTTGAAGAAGAATGGATTTGGATTAGCTGATGAGTTAGAGAGTCACCCCTTTCATGAACAATCAATGACTAGGTCTGCATATGATAAGAAAAGATTTAGAATAGATAAAGTTTGTTCCATGATTGATATGGGAGTACTAGAGATTTTAGGTGGTAAAGAGTCTTTTAGTGGTGGATTAATGCAAGACTCTATTCTTGTAGATAAGAAAAGAAATAAAGTATCTTTAAGACAAGCGGTAGATATGTGGGATATGAAGTTTAAAGGTTATAAAATCAATCGACCGCAGTACAAAACTTCTAAAGGTTATTATGACAAATATGACATACATTTTAGATTAGATTACTAACTTATACGGATTAGTAGTAGACCCATCCTCTAATCATATTTACTCTTAAGCCCTCAATTTCAGACTATTACTCATCTATATAATTTGATATTTTAAGGGTTATGAAAAAGTTCTTAATACTATTGTAGAATGAGAGAGAATATTTATCATATAATTAATTAATCTTTATATTTAAAGACTCCGCATGATGGAACAGAAAAAAATTATTCAAATAGTTATGAATATTATCCTTTTATGGATTTTTTTTTATTTTTTTATTAGTTTTGCCCCAACGTGGTTAATTCTTTTATTTGTATTTAGCGCATTTATTATAATATCATTGTTAACCAAGATATTTGATGAAGATGTAGTATTATTTTCAGCGTTGGGATTTGCTGCAACAGTATTAATTGTAGGAGGTTCATTATGACAAAGTATGTTAGGTGATTTAGAAAAAATTAAAAAGCCAATTAAATTTTTATCTGAAATTAAAAATATTAATGGTCATCCTTATGCCCTAGCTGAAGGTGAGGATTTAAAAACATTATGTGTTGATATGGATTCTTCAGGAGAATGGGTAATATCTGTATCTTGGGATATAAGTCATAAAACTATGTTAGATGCTCCTAGAATGTCAGATGAAGATTTAAAGAATTATGTTCAGAATATTATTAATGCTCGAAATGAACTTAATAAACTCAATAAAAACTTAACAGTGGAACAGAGAAGAAAGAATAAAAAACGCTATCAAGATAATTTATTCAATGAAAAGGATTTTAAATTGTAGTTAATCCATGAAAAAACTAATACTCAAAATAAAAAAAATAATTTTTAACAGTTCTACTAAAAAATCAAGTACATTGCAAAAGCATGAACCTACTAATCAAAGAGAAAAAAGACTTATGTATAATTGTTTCAAGCATGATTTTAAATAAATGAAAACCTTCCTAGCTTTATTATTTGTTCCTAATTTTTGTTGGAGAGATTAATTTGGAATATCGTCAAAAGTATAAAGTTTACTTAAAATATCCAGAGACTGACAATTATTCAGAGACTGACCTCAGTAAATTCAATAATTTTATGTATATACCAATTGATTGCTCTTACAAATTATACTTTTATTACTGTGAAGATTTAAAAAATATTGATTTTTCTAAAGTATTTAAAAAAAGTAACTTAGCACACACAAATTTCTTTAGTTGTAATGGAATAAACCCTGCTGCCGCTCAGATGAGATATGAACTATTACCACTTGCACAGTGTGACTTTAATTTTGAAAAATATAAAAAATACTTTTATCAGCAAAATTCAGATAAGTCTGGAGATGATAAAGTTGGTAATTCTGATTATCTTGCATATATGGAATTAAATTATTACTTACCGACAAATCAAACATACTCAGCTAAGTATTTTATAAATCGTGAGAATTTTAAACAGAATTACCATAATCACACAGGGATGCATAAACCAATATCGATGTGGACTTCAAGTGACGAAGTTCAATATTCAAAAATTACCCAACCTCACTATAGACATCAAGATGATTATAAAATTCAAAGAGAAGGTTCTAACATTACCTATTTAGATAAAAAAACTGAACCATTTTCTATTTCAGATGTCATCAAGACAAATATGGAAATCTACCCTGGCCTATTCGATAGTTTAAGAAATTACTCTCCTTATTTAAATGATACATATCCAAAAATTCCAAATTTTACAGAATTGGATACATTTGGTTTTGAGGTAGGCTCTTTAACTGATGGTAAATTTAATTATGAGCCTAAAGACATTGCTGATACTGAAAAAAATAATTTTTCTTAAAGACTAAATTCTTAATTTATCATAAAATGCAAATGTGCATTTTTTATTACCATTTTTGATATGTATGTTAATACCTGGAATTTTTTATTGGTTTTTTTCAGGTAGTTTTTTATATGGATTATTAATTATTTTTGGAGGTTATTTTTTATCACGATTGGTATTTAAAGAATTATTTAATTCTAAAGATTGGCATAATTTTACAAAGTCTCAAAATTCAGACGATAATCCCTTAATAAAAAGAGGCGGAATTATTTTTTTTACACAAATCCTCCTAATCATTGCAATATCAACATTAAGAAGTAAAGGCTATTTGAATTAGGGCATGTGGGAAAGATACGATTATTACATCAAAACTAATTGTGTGAGTTATTCTGGTTTTCGCTTAAAAACTAGAGATGCTTACGAAACAGCAAGAAATATACAGTATATTTTTAAACCTGGTTTTTTAAAAATGTTTTCTACGCCTAAACCTATTCATATTGATGAATTATGTAAAAAATACAAAGAACTTTGCCCTGATATGGAGTCTAGTTTTCCAGGTCATATAGATATGATATTTGATGAGAAATTAATTACATTATTAGGTTTCCCAGTAGATAGTTATGGCTTGGTATATTGGGACTTATCTATCACTCCAGAAGATTTTAGATTTTTTATACAGGATAACTTTAATCACTCTAAATCTCTAACAGAATATCAACCTGACAGTAATGAAATAAATAAAAGTTCTACTAATAACTCATCATCAAGTGTTTATAAAACTTTAGAAAAAGAATATGATAACTGGACATCAAATCAAACAAAATCCACAACTCTCACTAGTATAGTATTAAAAGAAGAGAAGGAAAAAGAAGATGCTATCAGAGAGAGAAATCGAGGAGATAAAGAAATAGCATTAAAAGAAGAGAAGGGAAAAGGACTTAAAAGTATAAATGATTTAGAAAAAAATGAATCTCCGTCAGTATTCAAGAAAAATTTACAAGATACCTTTGGTACCTTCAGTGACTCAGAAACAAAACAAGAAAAATCTAACAGTAACGACTCTACTAAAGAAGAAAATAGTAATTTTCCAAGTGGTATTACAAGTTTAGAAAAACTTAAAGAACTTAAAGATAAAGGTTTGATATCTGATAAAAATGCTAAAGATATCCAAAAAAAATTATTAGACGAATTAATTAAATGATATTAAAAATTATTTTATTCATAACTGCCTTTGGTTTTCAGAACAGTTTGGCGAACACATACATCGAAGAATATGTTTTCATAACTGAATGTACTTATATTGAAACACAAGAAGATTGTGGAATTTTATACGCTTATCCTACTCCAAATCATAAGTCTGATGGTGTACTAGATGATAGGGTTGCTAATATTAATGAAAACGGAAAATTAATTACATTAACATACAGTAATGGCAAATACCTTGGTGAAGCGGATAACTTTTATATTACGGGAAACAGTGTAAATGTTAGAGATACTCCTGATGGAGAATGGAATTACATACTTAATGATGGTGATGAGGTTTCTGTATTAAGGAATTATAATAATTGGAGTCTAGTCGTAGATGGAGATGGTTCTTACGGTTGGGTAAGCAACGAGTTTATAAGTTCTAATGCCTCTTTAACTACCTATGCCGAAAATCAAAGATACAGTGACCCTTCAACATTTTCAGAAAATCCAGCCTTACCTTTATTATTAATACTAGCTTTAGTTTTATTTATTATAATTATTGTTAATAAGAGGAAGTCCTTAAATAATAATAAGAATATCCAACAAAAAAAAGAATATATAGAAAAACAAAGTGATTTAAGTGATATTAAAATGTGGGGTTCCAATAAAGCGAAAGAAAAAGAATTCGAGAGAAGGCGATTATTAGAAATAAAAGAAAACGAGCTAAAAGAACAAAGAGTAAGACTTCTTGAGGTAGAGAGAGTAAAGAAAGAAAAAGATGAAAAAGAAGAAAGAATAAGACTAGATAAAGAAAAACAATTTGAACAAGAGAGAGTTAATAAAGAAAAAGCTGAAAGAGAAAAGCAGTTTCAGGTAGAAAAAATTAAGAAAGAAAAAGAAGAAAGAATAAGACTAGATAAAGAAAAACAACTTGAACAAGAGAGAGTCAAGAAAGAGAAAGAAGATAAAGATAGAAAAAAGAAAGAAATTGCAAATCGAGAAAAAAAACTAATTTCAGATTTAGAGAATTTAAAAAAATTATTTGATGATGGTCTTATAGATGAAGATATATACCATGAAAAACAAAAGGATATTTTAGATAGAAGTTAAATGAAAAAACTCTTAATCCTATTGTTGTTGGTACCTAGTTTGATTTGGGGAGCTGATTTTCAAAAAGGTCTAACGGCTGCCAAACAAGGAGATTACGCAACTGCCCTTAAAGAATTGACACCTCTTGCTGAACAAGGAGATGCTTCAGCTCAATACAACCTAGGAGTTATGTATGCTCATGGAGATGGCGTTGTACAAAATTATAAAACTGCAGTGAAGTGGTACACTCTTGCAGCGATACAAGGAAATGCTTCGGCTCAATACAACCTAGGAGTTATGCATGACAAAGGTTGGGGCGTTGTACAAAATTATCAAATAGCAGTGAAGTGGTACACCCTTGCAGCGGAACAAGGAATTGCTTCAGCTCAAAGCAACCTAGGAGATATGTATGCTTATGGAGATGGCGTTCTACAAAATTATATTTATGCTCATATGTGGTTTAATATTGCTGCTTCATCTGGAGATAGTAAGGCTGCTGAGAACAGAACTATAGTAGAAAAAAATATGACTACTGCTGATATTTCCAAAGCACAGGAACTTGCCCGTCAGTGTGTTAATAAAAATTATAAAGATTGTTGAAATGAAAACC
>Ga0208646_1001721_pt1 | contig 10029 bp, 7 predicted proteins | sample AntAceMetag02UK8_FD_184762 | JGI IMG/M metagenome (GOLD analysis project Ga0208646, IMG submission 184762) | Saline lake microbial communities from Ace Lake, Antarctica - Antarctic Ace Lake Metagenome 02UK8 (SPAdes) (version 2) | ecosystem: Environmental > Aquatic > Non-marine Saline and Alkaline...
TCACAAATGAATTGAGGAGCTATAATTAAACAATCTCCTGTAGCTTTAAAGTTAACACCAGCTTCATAACATGCTTTAAAACATTCAAACCCAGCTTTACCTGGTTTAGTGTTTAGTTTCATGTCTATTCCACCCATCATTCCATATCCTCTAATATTATCTACAGACTCAAGGTCTTGAAGAGAGAATAATCCTTTTTGGAAATAAGGAGCTAAATTTTTTGCTCTATTAAAAATATCATCTTTTTCAAAAATTTCTTGGACTGCAAGAGCAGCTGCTACTGCAACTGGAATTCCTGAATAAGTGTAACCATGAAATAATTCAACTGCACCTGTTGGTGAAGCATCCATTACTGCATCATAAATAAAGTCATTACATGCAACAACACCCATAGGCACAACTCCGTTTGTTGTAGCTTTAGCCATTGTCATAATATCAGGTGTTACACCAAATTCATCCGCACCGAATTTAGAACCTGTTCTGCCCCATCCTGTAATTACTTCATCAAAAATTAAAAGTATTCCATGCTTGTCACATATCTCTCTTAATTTTTGTAAATATCCTTTTGGTGGAACTAATGTTCCTGTTGATCCAGCAATGGGTTCAACAATACAAGCAGCTATATTTTCGCCACCAAAGTTTTGACAAATAGTTTCTAAATCATTTGCTAAATAGTCTCCAGTTTCTGGTTGACCACTTACAAATTTGTGTTCTGGTAAATGTGTGTGTCTAATGTGTTGAACACCTGGCATTAAAACACTTGCAAAGGTTTTAATATTGTTAACCATTCCACCAACCGAAATACAGCCGATGTTCATTCCATGATAACCACGTTCACGTCCAACAAATCTAAATCTTTCTGCGTGTCCTTTTGCTCTGTGATAAGCAACAGCAATCTTAATTGCAGTCTCTACAGCTGTAGATCCACAAATTGTAAAAAACATTTTGTTTAAATCACCAGGTGTGTGTTTTGAAATTTTTGTAGCAAGTTCAAAAGAACCACCAAAACCTTGTTGAAATGGTTGTGCGTAATCTAAAGTTTCTAATTGTTTTGTAACAGCTTCAGTAATTTCTCTTCTTCCATGACCTAGTGGATTACAAAATAAACCTGAGCTAGCATCTATTTGTGTTTTTCCATGGTGAGTTTTTAAGTAAACCCCTTTAGCTTCTGTGATTAATCTAGGGTTTGCTTTAAAATCTTTATTAGATGTAAACGGCATCCAATGTTCATTTAATGAATTAGGTACTGAAGTTCTGTTTTCTGAGCTCATAAATATTCTCTCTCTATGTATGTAGTGTTATAATTTTATTCATAACTATTAGACTAAATCAAAAGGTTTTCTAGAATTATTTTCTTCTTTAAGGCTTATAATTTTCTACAACTTGTAAGTGTATAACAATAACAATTTGTTTTACATCCCTTCAAAATTCAATTTAAATGCAAATAATTTAATTAAATTACTAACAGAGGAATAATAATGAAAAAAATAATTGGTTTTATTCTTGGTACTGTAGTTGCTCTTAACTTATCTATGTCAGTTGCTAACGCTGCTGCTAAAGAAGTTAGAGTTGCATTCTTTTTAGAATGGCCTACTCCAAACCAAGAAGACAAAGTTAAAAAGATGTTTGATAAGGCACTAGGTGTTCCAGTTAAATGGACTAACTTTTCAAATGGTGGTGCAATGACTGACGCTATGTTAGCAGGAGATATTGATATTTCTTACTCACAGGGTTTAGTACCATTTATCAATGCTGTTAAATCTAAAGCACCTTTAAAACTTGTAGACGTTGCTATGGAATACGGAATGGGTGGAACAACTTGTGTTGTTTCTAAAGCTTCTGGTATCACAAAAGCTAACGCTTCTGCATTAGAAGGTAAAAAAGTTGCTGTTCCTCTTGGAACAATGGCTGAGTATGTTTTTGATGAAAGTATGAAAGTTGTTGGTGCAAATAAAAGCAAAATGACTGTTATTCAAATGGATCCTGAAGAAGGTGCTGCTGCAATAGTTGCAGGTGATGTTGCTATGGCATGTCTATTTGGTGGTAACTCTATTAAAGCAGCTTTAACTGTTGGTACAAGATTATTAACAGTTCAAGAAGCTCGTGATGCAGGTATCAAAGGTATCGACATTACTTCAGTTACAGATAAATTTATGAAAGAAAACCCAGGAATGTTGAGAACTTTCATAGAAGTTACTCATGAAGCTAACGCTAGATATGCAGCGGGTAAAAGCGACATGAATGTAATTGCTAAAGATGCTGAAATGGCACTTGGAGATATGAAAGAAACTTTAGGTGGATTTGTATTCTTGAATGCTGCAGATACTAAAAAATCTATGGAATCAGGTGGTAATCTTGATGGTTTCTTAAAAGGAATGGGTACTCCTAACGGAGCAGTAGATACAAGTTTTTTACCTCTATAATTTAGAGAGTAAGATAAAATTAGATAGGCGCCAATTTATTAAATTGGTGCCTATTTTTTTAAATAAAATTTTAATATAAAGTTATCTCTATGAGTGATTTAATTTCTCAAAATCTAAACATGATCTTTAAAACTCCAAAAGGAGAAACTGTTCATGCATTAAAAGATGTAAATTTTACACTTAAAAAAGGTGAGCTTCTAACCGTTCTTGGTCCTTCTGGATGTGGAAAAACAACTTTATTAAATATTACTGCTGGCTTTCTTAGACCTACTTCTGGAGTAATCACTCTTAATGGTAATGAAATTAATGGCCCTGGTGTTGAAAGAGGAATGGTTTTTCAACAAGGTGCTTTGTTTGAATGGTTGACTGTAGCTGAAAATGTAGATTTTGGTTTAAGAATGAAAAAAGAAGATCCAGTAAAAACTGCAAAAAAAGTTGAAGAATGGTTAAATATAGTTGGCTTGCAAGGTTTTGGAGATACACCAACTTATCAATTATCTGGTGGTATGCAGCAAAGAGTAGCTCTTGCACGATGTTTAATTAATGATCCTGATCTAATTTTAATGGATGAACCTTTAGGGGCACTAGATGCACTAACAAGAGAAAAGATGCAGTCGTTAGTTTTAAAAATTTGGAAAGAAACAGGAAAAACAATTATTTTAATCACTCACTCTGTTGAAGAAGCATTATTACTTGGTGAAAGATTATATGTAATGGCACCAAGACCGGGTCGTATACATAAAGAATATAAACTACCCTTTGCTTCAATGGGGATAGATGGAGATTTAAGAGAAATCAAAAAAACTAAAGACTTTGGAAGTAAAAGAGAAGAAATTCTAACCATGATTTGGAACATGGAAGAAGAAATCATGGGCAAAGACATTTAATATGCTGACAGGAATTATCACATTTGTAGTTATATTTGCTGTTGTTGGGTCAATTCTTTATGGAAGAAAACTAGCTAAAACTGAAAAACTAGATGCTGTTTTTGGAAATCCTGAAAGAGCTAAAGGTGGAACTCACTGGATAATTGTTGGAAGTAGTTTTTTATTATTAACATGGCTCTATTATTCTTGGGATATGGCTAAATCATTTTACCCTCAATCAGCTAATGAACTTTGCCAAGTCGCAAAAGTTAACGATTCAATGCTTTCATTAAAATATTTGTTTCCAATTGAAGAAAGAGAATTTAAAAGTACATCAATTATTAGAAGTGAAAACAAAAACATAGAAAAATTAGCTAATGAAATTAGAAATTCATCAAATATTAGAAATCAAGATAAAGATATACTTTTAAATTTTATTGAAAAAACTAAAAGAACAATTCCATTACTCACGAATGAAGATCTTCTTGAAAATGAAACAATAATTAAAATTGGTGAGTTAACTAATAAAATTACTTGGTTAACAGAAGAATTTCAAAAAATAAGCTACCCTCCTATAAAAAGCATTGAAGAAGAAAATAAAAGAATTGAAGCTTTAAAAACACAAGGCGGCTGGGGATCATCTGGAACTGCTGTAACAAATACAATAGAAATCCCCACTATTCCTGAAACTAAAAAGGGACTAAAGTTTGATGCTGCTGCAAAAGAATTAACTATTATTAGTGATGATTTTTTTAAATTAAGAAATCATAACACTCAATACAAAGCTCTGATGAAAGAGATCAAAGATGGAATTAAAAAATATAGATCAGAATTAGACGAAACACATGATGTGGCTTCAATACTGGCAAAAGATGTTCTTAAAATTGCTCGTAGGATCGAATACGCTAGTATTTTCCCACCTAATACTCTTGATGATATGCAAAAATCTATAATAGAGTTTGATGAAGTTCAAAAGAAAGAACAAGGAGGCTTAAGATTAATTGATATTTTTTTATTTCCTACTGGAACAATAATTTCCAGTGGTCCAAATTGTTCTGAGCAGGGTTCTGGAAGATGGTTACCAAAACCGTCTGATACTTTTAATAAATTTGTCCTTCTTCTTCAGCCCAGTATTGGATTTAAGAACGTACCTCTAATTTGGTATGAAATGATGGATGTAAGTAAAATAGTTGGTTTTATTTTACCTGATTGGATTGCAGATGCTATGCCTGGAGCATATCCAATTCATAATGCTGATGGAACTGTTACACCAAACTTTAAGAGTAAAGTCTTAAGTGTTGCTACAGGTGAGTTTAAATTATTTAAAATACCAGTTCCAATGGGTCATATCTGGGACTCTTTTTTAAGAGTTCTTTTAGGTTTGGTGCTTGGAATAATTTTTGGTGTACCACTAGGATTGTTTATGGGTTTAAACAGGTTTGCTAAAGGGTTTTTTGATCCATTAATTGAATTGTATAGACCTGTACCTCCTCTTGCTTGGGCTCCTCTTGTTATTACTGTATTTGGAATTGATAACGTTGGAAAAATTTTCTTATTATTCATGGTTTCATTTTCAATTATGATCATCTCTGCTAGAGCTGGAGCAGCTGGTACACAATTATCTAAAATTCATGCTTCACACTCACTTGGTGCTTCCAAATGGCAAATATTAAGACACGTAATATTTCCAAACTCATTACCTGAAATTTTAACAGGGGTTAGAGTTGCTGTTGGAATGTGTTGGGGAACTTTGGTTGCAGCTGAATTTTTAGCTGGTACTACAGGTATTGGATTTGTTGAAAACGTTGCTAAGAAATACTTCCAATACGAAGTTATTTGGATCACTATTTTTGTAATGGGAATGCTAGGTTTATTATTTGATATTGCGTTGAGAAAAATAATTGACAAAACAATTCCATGGCATGGTAAAGGTTAATCAACCTTTTATTAAATTATGAAATCTTCGAAGTTAAAAGCAATTATTAAAGATATCTTTATTAAGTATAAATTAAGTAAAGATCATGCCGCTATTTGTGCAGAAGCTCTAATCAATGCAGAATTAGTTGGTGCTCCATCACATGGTTTGTCTAGACTTAAGATGTACTGTGACCGTATTTCTAAAAAAGTTATTAATCCAAAAGCCAAAATAAAAGTTAAAAAAATATCTCAATCAATTGCTCATGTTGATGGCAATAATAGTATTGGCTTTGTTGCAGCAGATACTGCTATTAAAACTGCCATTAGTAACGCTAAAAAAACTGGAATTGGTTTGGTTGCAGTTAAGAATAGTGGTCATTATGGTTTGTCTGGCTATTACGCAGAGCAAGCAGTTAAAAAAGGTTTAATGGTGATGGTGTTTACTAATGCTCCTCCAGCAGTTGCACCTCATGGTGCTTTAAAAAGTTTATTTGGAACAAACCCTATCTGCTTTGGAACACCCACAGGATCAAAAGTTCCTTTTATTTTAGATACTTCAATTTCAATGATTAATAGAGGAAAAATTAGAGTTGCAGCAAGAGAAGGAACTGAAATTCCTGAAGGTGTTGCACTAGATAAATTTGGTAAACCAACAACAGACCCTAAAAAAGCATTAGAGGGAGTTCAATTACCTATAGCTGGTTTTAGAGGTTCTGGATTGGCTTGGATGGTTGATATTTTGAGTGGTGTATTAACAGGTGGTAATCATGCAGGTAGAGTTAAAGATCCATTTACTGATTTTAGTGGTCCACAAAATATTGGTCACTTATTTTTTGTCTTAAAGCCTAATTTATTTGTGGGAAATTCTTTCAATAAAAGAATAAAAGACAATATCAAAACTATAAAAAGACTACCAAAGATAAAAGGTGTTAAAGAAATACTTTATCCAGGGCAAAGTAAGTTCAATAGATTTAAAAGTAATCTTAAAAAAGATATAAATATCTCAAAAGCTGTCTTAAAAGACTTGGAATATTTACAAAGTATCTAACTATCTTACAGTTCTTGAAAACTTTACAAGATCATTAACAAGAAGCTCTGGCTTCTCTAAAGCTGCAAAATGTCCACCACTTGGCATCTTGGTCCATTGTGTGATATTAAATAGTCTATCAACATAAGATTTTGGAGGCCACTCAGACATCTCAGCCGGAAAAACTGCAGCTGCTGTCGGAATTTCTATTTTTTTAAAATCCTTAGGAAAAAAACGTCCACCCTCTTCTCTTCTTCCATAATAAATCCAAGTAGCTGTGTTAAAAGTTTTTGTAACTACATAAACCATAATATTAGCCAATAAAGTATCTTTTGAATAAACACTTTCAATATTATTGTTTTTTAAATCCGACCATGAGTACATTTTTTCAATAATCCATGCAGCAATGCCAACAGGACTATCCATCATTCCATAACTTAAGGTTTGTGGTTTAGTTGCTTGTTGGGTCCTATAACCATCTTGCATTATTTGGTCATTATCAAATTTTTTTTGCCACTCCTCTTCTTGCTTTGATTGTGGACCATCAGGGTGACGCATAGTTAAACAGTTAATATGAATTGCTTTACATGATTTTGAATGATCATAACCAATCCAATTAGCAATAGTTGCTCCCCAATCTCCACCTTGTGCTAAATAATTTTTATATTCAAGATTCTCTATCATTAATTTATTTAAGATGGCTGCTATTTTTCTTGGGCCAATCGGTTTAGATGGTCTACCTGAAAATCCAAAGCCAGGTAAAGAAGGAATAATAACATCAAATGCATCTTCAATATTTCCACCAAATTTTTCTGGGTGTGCAAGTTTTTCAATTATATGTAAAAACTCTACAACTGATCCAGGCCATCCATGCATAAGAAGTAATGGTGTTGGGTTGGACCCACTACCTTTTTCATGAATAAAATGTATTTCAATATCATCTACAATAGTTGTGAAATTTGAAAATTGATTTATTTCTGCCTCATGTTTTCTCCAGTCAAAATTTTTAATCCAATAATTTGAGATCTCTTTCATATAATTAAGATTACTTCCATATTTCCAGCCACCATCATCTGGCATTTCATGCCATGGGTAATTTTTTACCTTAGTATAAATTTCTTGAAGTACTTTATCGGGAATATTTAGTTTAAAAGACTTAATCATTATCAATTTACGGTATATACTTTTTAAAAATTCATACTAAATATAACTCATGCTTTCAAATAAAGAAATTGTTTGTCCAAATAACCTTCTAGACCATGCACATAAGAAAAAAGGTGTTAATGCTGCGATCGTTAATGCAGGTTTGTCTTTACCAATGCTTTCAGTTCAAGATGCTGTTAATGAAAACTTAATTACACCTATTTTTATAGGTGATAAAAAAGAAATTCTTAAATGTGCTGAAGATTTAAAATGGGACATCTCATCCTATGAGATAATTCATGAACCTATTGAAAATAATACTGCAGCAATAGCCGCAAAACTCGCTAGCCAAGGTAAAGTAAAAATTATTGTTAAGGGTCATATTCATACAGATATATTAATGAAAGAAGTTCTAAAAAGAGATTATAATTTACTTGGGAAAACTAGACTTAGCCATATATGGCATATGACAAATACTAAAGACGATAAGCCACTTATAATAACTGATGGTGCTTTAAATGTTTTGCCTAATGTAAAAACTAAAATGCATATTTTAAGAAATGTAATTGATTTTTCAAATCGTATAGGAATTAAAAGACCAAAAATTGCAATTCTATCAGCGACAGAAGAGATTTTAGATAGTGTACCAAGTTCTATTGATGCAGATGAAATTACAAAACTTGCAATAGAAGAGAATTTGAATGCTGATGTTTTTGGTCCCTTGGCATTTGATAATAGTATTTCAAAAAAATCTGCTGCTATAAAGGGTGTTAAAAATATTGTAGCTGGTGATGCAGACGTATTGCTAGTTCCAAGTGTTGAAACTGGAAATAGTTTAGTTAAAATGATGATTTACTTTATGGGAGCTTGTGCAGCTGGTGTAGTTGTTGGTGGTAAAGTTCCAATAGTAATTACTAGCAGATCTGATGAAGCACAAGCCAGATTGGCCTCTATTGCTGCTGCTGTTGTTGCTTTAGACTAATTCTTCATTGAAATAATCACATTAATGTTTTAAATAAAGCTTCAAAATTAGAGAGGGAAACAATGGCTATAACTTATTTAAAAAAATCACCAAAAACATCATCAACAGACGATACTAAAACAACTGGAATTGTTCAAGATTTGTTAAAAGATATTGAAACTACTAAAGAACAAGGTTGTATCGATCTTACAAAAAAATTTGACAAGTATGATGGTGATATTATTGTTTCTAAAGAAAGAATTGAAGAAATCAAAAAAACGTTAGATCAAAAAACAAAAGATGATGTTCAGTTTTCTTACGAAAGAGTTAGAAAATTTGCAGAAGCTCAATTAAAAAATTATGGTCAGGACTTTGAAGTAGAACTTTCAGAGGGATTATTTGCTGGTCAAAAGCTAATACCAGTTAATACTGCTGGATGTTATGTGCCAGGTGGGCGTTATGCACACATTGCATCGGCTGTCATGAGTGTAACTACGGCAAAAGTAGCTGGTGTAAAAAACGTTATTGCCTGTAGTCCTCCAAAAGAAGGAGTAGGAGCACATCCAACAATTATTTATACAGCTGACTTATGTGGTGCTGATGTAATTTTAAACCTAGGTGGTGTCCCAGCAATTGCTGCAATGACTAATGGTTTATTCAATAATCCTGCAGCTGATATTATTGTTGGTCCTGGAAACCAGTTTGTAGCAGAAGCTAAAAGAATTTTATTTGGAAAAGTGGGTATTGACCTATTTGCAGGTCCCACAGAAATTGGAATTATTGCAGATGCTAAAGCTGACCCTGAGATAGTGGCTGTAGATTTAGTTGGTCAAGCAGAACACGGTTACAACTCACCTTGTTGGTTATACACAACGAGTAAAGAACTTGCAGAAAAAGTAATGAAAAGAGTTCCAGAGTTAATTGCTGAATTACCAGAGGTTCCAAGAACAAATGCAGATGCTGCTTGGAGAGATTATGGTGAAGTTATTCTTTGTGATACAGATGAGGAAATGGCAACTATTAGCGATGAGTATGCTCCAGAACACTTAGAAATTCAGACAGAAAATTTAGAATGGTTTCACAAAAGACTTACAAATTATGGTTCTTTATTTATTGGTGAAGAAACAACTGTTGCTTATGGAGACAAGTGCTCAGGAACTAATCATATTCTTCCAACTAAAGGTGCGGGAAGATACACGGGTGGATTATTTGTTGGTAAGTTTGTTAAAACTTTAAGTTTCCAAAGAATGACAAAAGAATCTACTGAGTTAGTTGGTGCTGCAGCTGCAAGAATTTCTAGATACGAAGGAATGGAAGCGCACGCAAGAACAGGTGACGTTAGACTTAAAAAGTACGGTTATTCTAGCTAAACTTAGATAATTTCCATTAGCACTGTTAAAGCTAAAATAGACATAAAAAGAATAATTAAATAATTTATTCTTTTCCATACTTTTACACTCTTAAGATATTTAGAAAAATATTTTGAAAGATACCCTAGTATAAAAAAAAATAGGAATGATGAAATAGCTGCTCCAGCACCAAAGTAATACTTGTCCAGTTGACTGAGGCTTTTAGAAAAGTTTCCTAGGAAAAATACACTGTCAGAATAAACGTGGGGATTTAGAAAAGTAAAACCTAAAGTTTTAACTAAAATACTAGATAAATTATTGGTTTTATTGTCTATATTAAATG
>Ga0208646_1001725_pt1 | contig 10019 bp, 13 predicted proteins | sample AntAceMetag02UK8_FD_184762 | JGI IMG/M metagenome (GOLD analysis project Ga0208646, IMG submission 184762) | Saline lake microbial communities from Ace Lake, Antarctica - Antarctic Ace Lake Metagenome 02UK8 (SPAdes) (version 2) | ecosystem: Environmental > Aquatic > Non-marine Saline and...
ACCGAGCACCAATTACAACTTTAATTTTATCATTTGCTATTCCACTCCAAATAATTTCTTTATTTTTTTTTGTAATACCTGAGTGCCACACAGCGGGCTTGAATCCAAAAAATTCTATAAATTTATTTTGAAATTGTCCTGTTAATCCAATTTCTGGTAGTAGAATTAACCCTTGAAAACCCTTATTAATTATCTCTTTTAAAGCCTCAAAATAAACCATCGTTTTACCAGACCCTGTAGTACCCTGTAAAACATGAACTCTAAATTTTTGATTTAATACATTCATTTTTTTTAATGAATCTTTTTGCTCTTTAGAAAGTTTTATTTCATTTTCTTTGATGTTAATTTTAAATGGCTCATAAGCTTCAATTGGTAACTTTTCTATGGCACCACTACTTATTAATAATAACTTTAATGCCATACCTTTGGGTGACATATTATATTCTGAAAACCAGTTTAAAAATTTAATTGTATTTTTCTTTAGTGACGGAACATCTAATTTTCTTAAAACTGTTTTAATTGCAAAATTTTTATTTGTTTTTTTTTCAAAGTCATCCCACACAACTCCCGTCACCTCTGACTTTCCAAAGGGTACCACTACATAGTCTCCAACTTTTAAAGTCAAATCAGAATTGTATGTAAAGGGATGATTAAAAATATTTGGTATAAGAATCGGTACTTTCATATCTTTATAATATGAAAATACTCTAAGAGTGTATTGTTCTTTTTTGAACCGCTCTACTTCTATTGATAAACATAACTTCTAAAGGCACTGTTAGCTTTCTACTTTCCGCACCATGAATAAACCATTAAACTAAATTTAATTCAAAAGTTTAATTTGTAATTCCAATACATTTAGAAATCTATTTCAATTCTTTTTTATGGTCAATTTATAAATGAATTTATATTTCTGAAGCCTGAGGTATGGCTATTGATACTCACTAAAGAATGCTTTTTTGATTCTTAGCTTTTACAATTATTTTAAAGCTGATGTAAATTCAAATCTTTCTTCTTCCTTGTCTCCAAATCTGTCTTCAAAAATTTCATTAAGGAGATCATATTCGTCTTCATTTATTTTTTCTTTAGTAAGCCCATAATGAATTAAATTAATAAAGTTTTTTATAATCCCATCTTTTATATCTACTTCTGAGGGTTCATCTAATTTTTCCTTATTATCAGGGAAAAAATTAAAAATACTTAAAGCCAACTTAACACCAATATTATACCACTCTCCCTTTGCACGAACATCATTATCAATTAAATACGATAAAATTATTTTTTCTACTGCTTTTGCAGCAACCTCTTCTTTAAAACCTAGATTTCCATAAATACAAAGTTCCCTAGGACTACCTGTTTGAAGTTGTTTCAATCTGGTTGGCGGATGATTGCTATAACCAATTTTTATGGGTCCTTCGAGTGAACCTACATAAGAAATTATATATACATGATGATTAAAATCATTCACTAATGCAAAACCTTATCTAAAATATTAACAGTGACATAACGATGATCTGTGTCGCTATCTGCATACACCTCAACATCAGCTTCAGGGTCATCTATGATTGTATCAAATATGTTATTAATAAAGACATCTAATTCTACATCCGTTGCATAGAAATCAAATGTTTTTTTAAAGGTTATCATTATGGTTGCAACCATCCACCACCACCTGGTCCTATTAATCCAGCTACTAATATTAATCCAAATACAAACATGATGATAAATAATATATTTTGTCCAAACTTAAATGGTCCAGAGTTAACTATCTTTTTTTCAAGTTTGGATTTTTTCGTGGGCTTTTTGCCATATGGTTTATAAATTAGATCAACTATCCAAAATAAAACCAAAAAACCTAGCCCGATTGCAAGCATCAACTCCATAGATAAAACCTAACATAAAATTACCAGAACCACGATCCCTAAAAGTTTTTATAAAAATCGTAAAGTTTTTTAAATAACTCTATATTCGTTACGTCTGACTTCATGCTATTTGCTAAAAATGATATAATTACAACATTTCCTTTAGTGTAACCTTTTTTAGGAACAACCTTATCTATAGTTGGCAACGCGTTTTTATTTTTCAAACCAGTTGTAAATTCAGTATCAAAAATTGGACACTTGTTATTTCTAGGCCAAATCGATTTTATAAAATCTTCTGTCAAATCAAAATTTAAATTATCTTTTTTTGCTCTTCTTTTAGATAACAAGAACAGTCTATGAATAGGACTTATCTCTCTTTGATCTTTTTGCCATTTATTTTCACAATCTCTGCAATAAGATTGTCTGAATAGACCAATAGGATCTTTTGCGACTATACCTCTGAAGCGATATTCAAAATATTTTTTGCTTTTAAAACATTTAGTGCACTTGAAAAATTCTGATGTTTTTCTACCTTTATTAAAGTATTCATGTTTACAACTTTCTGAGCAAAATTTATTAGAACTTTTATAAATTTTATTTTGACAAGAATTTTTAAGTCTATTTTCTCTATGCATAGTGCAGAAGTGCATTTTGAAATAGACTTCACATTTACGACAACAAAAACTCTTCTTTATTATTTTTCCATGATAAGCAATACCAAGACTACGATCACAAATTGGGCAAGGTGTATTCATAATCCAACCCTACCAAACACCTAATCAGGTGTCTAGGTGATGGAATGAGGGTCAATTATCTTTAATCCCCGTTGCCTTTAGGTGTTATCTTTAAATTATCCTGTTACCTTTTTTAATATTCTCTGTTGCCCATAATGGTTGGAGATTAGTATAATGCATTAACTTTTTGACATCTTTTGGGTTCTTGGCTTTATCTAATGGAATTCTATGATCCACATGCCATCCTTTTGGTATATGATTTTTCCAAGTCATTTCTTTATTAGTTATAGGGTGTGGATGAAATTGCTGTTCTAAATATTCTTTTAAAAATTTTGGTGTACATCCAACCATTTCAAATGTTCTGTTTGTCTTTTTCATATTACGGACTCTTAAAAAACTATAAAGACGACTCCTAACATTTACTGTAAGTTTATATAAAGGATCTGATTTCCTCCTTTCATTTTGATATTTTTTTTTACTTTTATTATGAATAGCTTTACCTTTATCTGATTGTTGGTATTTTTTACTAACCTCTTTATGTCTTTCTGATTGTCGATATTTTTTTAGATATTTTTTGTATTTATCTGATTGTTGATATTTTTTTTGAGATTTTTTATTGGCATTTTTACCCTTGTCTGTTTGCAACCATTTTTTTTGATATTCACGTCGGTATTTTTTGCGTTCATCTGATTTTAGGTATTCACGAACATAATTTTTGCGTTCATCTGATTGACGGTATTTTTTTTGTCCCTCTGATTGGCTATAATTTTTTTTATATTCTTTTCGATATATTTTTGCACATTCTTGAGAGCAGAATTTTCTTAAAATATTCGATGGAGTAAATCCTTTATTGCACTGTCTACACTTTCCGATGCCATAAGTTTTAAGTTTAGAATTTTTCATAATATTGGGTGATGCAGAACACCACCCATATTTATATTAATTAATAGTAGCTTTAACTGGATACTCACGGTTAAATTGAAGATCCTCAATTGTTTTCTTTTGATAATCATCAATTCTAATGTTTCTATGAGCAGACTTACCTTTTGTGATAAATCCCAACTTAAACAACTCACTTACAATTTTACCTACTCTAGCTCTAGAAAATCTAAATCTTCTTGCAACTTCTGCAAAGGTTGGTGAGTATTGTTTAGCTAGCGAAAAGGCTAGAATATGTCTCAACACATCAAACTTAATTTTACTTAAATAAATGTATTGTTCTGTTGGTTTGTCTTCTTGGTTAAATGTATTATCTAACATTTTATTCTCCATCGGTTTAATTTGTACTAAAGCAGTACATGCTAGTGAAGCTCCTTGTTGATGAAGTAATTAATATATGAATGAAGGAAAAGTTTTTCAATAAAAATACGACGAAGAGCAGTTGACTGCCAGTCAATTGGCAATCCTAAATTCATGTTGAAAAATCTAGACTACTATTTTTCATGTTTCTTACATACTTCCCATTCTAAAAAATAAATCCGCCTATGAGTTGTAATTATTTTTTTTCTAGTTTTTTTTTGCCAACCATCAGATTCGATAAATTCTTTTTTATACTATGGACAAATCCTGAACTTTCACTTAACAAACAAACAACAATACACTCATCGACCATAGAATCACCATAGGGTTTTTTAGGTTCGCACCATAAAATCACCATTAAAAGTAAAGTAAATGTTTAAAAACATAAGTGATTTCAACAATTCTTATTGAGCAACAATATAGTAAATCTTTAAATCAGTGGCTATTTTATTAGGTGATAAAAGAACGATAATGTTAAGAGTGTATTGCTCTTTTTTGAACCGCTCTACTTCTATTGATAAACATAACTTCTAAAGGCATTTATACATTCTACTTTCTTATGCCAAGAATATGCCAAGATTCGGAAAACAAATTAGAAAAATCTCAAGCAATTCCAACAACTTTTAAACATTAGTTTAACAATTAAAAATGAGCAAGAAGATTCTAAAACGCCAAAGAAACCAAGTCCAATTCAATCAAGTTTTCGAGTCTAAAACTGACTCAAACATATTGTTTAGTGGACTCTGGAGGCCCTACATTTAGCCAAGTCAAAACTTCTAGGCAAAGTTTATCTATGGAGTCTTGTTGGAGTCTTAAATGAGTCCTACGGACTCTCTAGTGCTTCACAAGAAAGCTAAATCCATATCGGGCCCCAAGCAAACTGCATTTTCGAAAGTTTAGTTGGGGGTAACACCAACTGTCAGAAAGAGACTCCTAATAGTTTAGCCTATATAGTCTGTTTCAGACAGTTAAGGCCGTTGAAAATGTTTTCAAAATAAAAGGGTTAACTTCAAAAAATTATATGAAAAATTTAGGGCCTGACGTGCACCACGAAGGCCTTACTGCTTATGATACTCAAAAAATTAAAAGCATATACGCAGCAAGTGATACGGGTGAATTGATGGGCAAAAAAGCTGTAATGGATGCTTTAATTCTTTACCTAGACTTTATAAATTTATTTATAATGTTGTTAAGATTATTTGGCTAAAGAAGATAATCAAAATTTAATTGATTTAACCATTTTAAATAAATCATTTTTAGTTTTATCACACTTCTCCCAGCAGCCAGAAGTAATTACATACTCTTTTTTTTTATATAAAAATATTATTTGTTGAGTGACAACACCCTCCATAAAAGAGCTATCATTTTCTCGATACATGCTCCAATCTGCAAACAAAGGCTGATCATGCATTCTGCATTCCTTAAGTTCAACTTTTCTTTTACCTATTTTTTTTTCAATTTTTAAAATTTTCTTACATTGTTTTAAAACTTTTTTCTTATTTACCTTGTAGTTTTCATTAAAAACTAAAATATTAATATTATTTAAAGGGTGACTGGAAAAATTATAAAGTAATTCTATGTTTTGGTTTTTTAAACGCTGTTTTGCTAAGTTAATTTGTGTTTTTACAACAGGATCTTTATTTGAATGATTGTAAACATCATAAAGATTACTTTTATTAAATATTTGATAACCTTTTGGTAGCTCAAAACTAAAGTTTTCTATGCTACTAAACTGCTCTGCTTTTAAAGGGCTTATTAATAAAAGAAGAAATATTAAAATTTTTTTATTCATTTATTTTACTAAATAATATTTTTAATAAATTCTTCAGACCATTCTTTGTATTCCTGAATTGTAATTTCAGAGGGTTCAATGAAAGTTTTTCTTTTATCTTCATTTGATCGTATTTTATCTAAAAATTTTACTTCAACACCCTTTTTGATAAAGTCTAAAATTGTTCTTCTAGAAGCATATCTTTCTACTTCTAAAACAAGTGTTTCAGTAGTGATCTTTCTCTTTTCAAAGTAGGTATTTATTAAAGTTAGCCAAATAATATAACCGTAAGCACCACTAGATCTAAAAAACTTTATAGAAGGTTTTGACCAATCTTCTTGAAGGTCAGAGATTAAATATTTTGCAAGCTTAGACACTGAATAAAATTAGCATAATTTATACCTAATTGAATTCTAATTTTATTCAACCATGGCATGTATGAACTTTATGCAAAAATTGCACTTATATAAAGTTTTGATTTTAACTACATTTAAACATGAAAAATATTTCAAAAATTTTAGCAATTTTATCCTTACCTTTATTATTAAGTGCATGTGGCGGCGGTGGCGGTGGTGGCGGTGGCTCTGGTGGAGCAGCTAGCTACACAGTTCCTTCATGTACTGATAGCGGAACTAGAGATACTGAATACCTATTCATGGGAAAATATAATGGAGAAAATGGGTTAACAAGAATTTGTGCAAGTGCGGCTTATGCAAGAGATGCTACAGGGGATGGAATAAAAGTTGCAGTTCTTGATACAGGTATCACTGTTAATGGAAGTAACGAAGTATTTCATACTGAACTAGATGCAAACGTTGCATCTTTTACATCAGGAAGTGATTTGATTGGTACTGACAATGTTCCAAATGATGAAGAGGGGCATGGAAGCCATGCAGCAGGAATAATTGCAGGTGAAAATAATGGGTCTGGTTATCACGGTGTTGCTTATGATGCCACCTTATATATTTATAAAGTTTTAAATGATAGCGGCTCGTCAGTCGGAAACTCTATTGCATCAGGTATTACAAAGGCTCGAGGTGATGGTGTTGATATAATGAATTTAAGTTTGGGTGGAACTGATACAATAGGAACAGATTGTAATAGTGCAAGCAGTTGTGAAACACGTTTGGGTAGCACTCTTTATACTGAATTAGAAGCCTCAGGAGCTGCAGAAAAAATTTTAGTATGGGCAGCTGGCAATAGTGGAAATTCAAGTCCAAGTGTAATGTCTGGAGCTGCAATTTATGATGATGACTTTAAAGAAACAACAGTAATTGTTGTTGCATCTGGAGAAGATGGTAAAATTGGAACTACTTCAAATGGGTGGTCTAGTGGTGGATCAAACCAATGTGGTGTAGCTGCTGCAATTTGTATAACTGCACCAGGTACAAATATATATTCTGCAAAGTTAGATGATAATGATTATGCAGTGGCTCTCACAGGAACTTCAATGGCTGCACCAATGGTGTCAGGTGGTTTAGCTTTAATCAAACAAGAATTTTCAAGTTTAACCAATGCACAAGTTGTTGATAGATTATTTGCAACAGCAACAGACACTGATGAGTATTCTCAAAGTTCTATTTATGGTCATGGCATGATGAATTTAAATGGTGCTACAGCTGCAGTAGGAAGTTTACAAACAATTGGTGGAAGTAATTTATTAGACGACTCTAGTACAAGCTACTATGATTTAGTTAATAATAGCTTTGTTAGCAGTGCAGCATTTTCTAATGCTTTAACTAATGCTTTAGCAGGTCAAACAATGGAAGTTTATGACAATTTTGATAGAGCAAACTTTGAAACAAATGTGAGCAGCTTCTTTACTTCAGGAAGTTATACATCTCAAAATACTGTTGAAAATCATATGGCAAGACTTCAGCCTAAAACTAAAGAAAAAGTAAAGCATAAAAACCTTTATGGAAATTTTACAATGGAAGTTGATGGTAATTATCTACAAAGTTCGATGTTTGAATCAGCAGGAGATTTTTTAGCCTTAGGTTATAATCAATCAACTAATAGCTTTGAAAATGCAGTAGATCCACTATCTGATTTTTTTAATAATAGTAATTTTGGTAACAATTACCTAGTTAATCCTTACTTCCATACAGGGTCAGGACAGGATTATTTCATGTCATTTAACGGCAATAGTCGCTTTGGAATTGATACATTTACTAATGGAAATAATAGTGACTTAGGACTGGCATTTAATTTAAACCCATTGTCGTCAACAAGTGGTGATGCAAAATATGCGGGTGATTTACAAATAGTTCTAGGTACAAACTATGAGCAAAATAAATTTTTAAACTCTTCATCAACAGGAGCTTTTGCTACTGGTGATATGTCTAATACAAACTTTACTGGAGTTAAATATAAAAAGTACCTGGGTGATAATTTCACTTTTGTTAGTTCTGGATTTGCTGGATATACATACATCGATAAAGCATCAAATTCATATATTGACAAATCAACACCTTTATTAACTAGTACATTTACATTGGGCTTGGCTAAATCTAACTTTATTAAAAAAGACCAAAGAATAGGTTTTTTTATTAATCAACCTCAAAGAGTTGAAGATGGTAGTTTAAACTTAAGAGTTCCAACTTCATCAGATAGAGACAGAACAGTTACATATAGCAATTTAAATGTTGATTTAGAGCCTGATGCTAGACAAATTAACTTTGATATTATCTTTCATAAGGCTGTCACAGAAACGTCTAATTTAAGCGCTAACTTAACACATGTTCAAAATGGAGATCACTCAAATAGCTCAAAAAATCAAAACTTTATCTCTTTGTTCTATAAAAAGACCTTTTAAATTGTCACTTAGTAAACTAGCAATCATTTCAAGTTTATTTTTATTTTCTTGTTCTAGTTATCTTATTAAGGCTGAAGAAATTAAACCTGAAAATTTAAAATGCGGGTCTTCTAGTGATGTAGATTTTTATACAAAAAACGGATTATTTACCCTAGGTAGTAAAATTTTTTCTAATAAATTAAAACGTATTGATAGTAATTTCAATAAAGATGATTTTAATTTTATATATGTTTCAAACCCTCAAAGTTCAGGAGGTTATGTTTTGGAATTAGAAAAAATTATTAAAAAAAAAGATAAACATCAAATATATTTTAAAGAAAATAAACCTCTAGAAGGCTCTTCTAATATTGCCGCAATAACAGCAACATACTGTTTTTTAAAAATAGACAATTTAGATCAAGTAATAGTATCTATTAAATAAGCTTATTTCTTTAGCTTCTTCCAGTTAGTATTCTTAAGTAAAATTAGGCCTGACGTGCACCACGAAGGCCTCGAACCTTCAACCTTCGGATTCGAAATCCGACATTCTATCCAGTTGAACTAGCGGTGCTTATCACGTGAACTATTTATATAGGATAATAAAGGCTGAATCTTGTAAAAATTTTAATTTTTTTTTTGGCTAACATTTGCTAACCCAAGAGCCAGAGTTCTAATTGGACACCAGAACTCTAACCCCAGAATATTATTAAATGATAGTGTAAATATAAGGCTTAAAAAATATTTTACAAATTCTAAAAGCCCTTCAAGTTATGTCATTACCCATCATTTAAAAATCCTGAGGCGTGGCTATTGATGCACACTACATAGCATAAATAAATTTATTGTTTATTAAATAAGAATAAAAAAAAAGACCAGTGATAATTAAATCACCGATCTTAATTATTTTAATTTATTGTTTATTAAAAATTATAAACTAAACCAACGTTCAAACTAGTAACATCTTCTCCATCCATATCATAAAGAGAAATAACCAATTCTGCCTTTAAGGTTTGCAAGAGAAACTTCTACTCCAGCTCCGTAAAATACATCAGTTCCATCTTCATCAGCATTAGCCGTTGCAGTTGTTGAAGTGATACTTAATTTACTATCCCACATATGAACTCCAAGTTTACCATAAAGGGTTACACCATCAGCAATTTCCATTTTTGGTTTAGCAGCAAAACCAATCGATGTTGCTTTAACAGCTAATGAGGCAGTTGCATTAAACTCATAGGTATCTGCACCAATTTTAAATTGATTTCCACTTACTCCAGATAAGCTTGCTTCACCAAAGTCATTATAAGATATCTCTAGATCCATTTCTTCACTCATTGGCATACCAGCATATACCGAATAACCACTGTCCTCATCATCAAGTTTTGAGCTTATATTTGTGATTCCAGTATCTATTTTATTATTTAGATAATCTATACCAATATACATTTCTTCAGATTTTACACTTTGAAGACCTAGTAGAGAAAAAGTAAATAATAATATTAACAATTTTTTCATTTATTCCTTTAGTTAATTAATTCTTATTTTTTATGTTAAATAAGCTAAAT
>Ga0208646_1001726_pt1 | contig 10011 bp, 9 predicted proteins | sample AntAceMetag02UK8_FD_184762 | JGI IMG/M metagenome (GOLD analysis project Ga0208646, IMG submission 184762) | Saline lake microbial communities from Ace Lake, Antarctica - Antarctic Ace Lake Metagenome 02UK8 (SPAdes) (version 2) | ecosystem: Environmental > Aquatic > Non-marine Saline and Alkaline...
GAGGCCGGCACTGCCGCTTCATTACTTGGGGTGGTGAACTTCACAACCGCCAGCGTGGTCTCGATTGCCTATGGCTTTATGAACAATCAAGACACCCAAGACATTGGAATCTTGATTGGGCTGTTATTCGTTGTTTCACTTTCCAGCCTGATAGTTATTACCCGACCGTGGAAAGTTCCGGATCTAAGAAGCGGTAATTAGCTAAGTCTTTTGCTGCCTCAGTTTTAGTCGGCGTCCTTGAGCAAAGAACGCGCCGGTTAGCACCAAAATCGCTCCAACTGGTTCGTACCAGTGCAGGCCCTCACCCAACAAAAGTACTCCCCAAACGGTCGCAATCACTGGGTTTGTGTAGGTGACGGTTGCCGCCACTGCGCTTCCGGCGGTTGCCACCACCTGATGAAACAGCCAGTAGGAAATTCCAGAACCCAGGACGCCAAGCAGCACCAGTGCCCCTGCACTCTGAGGGGTTGGTTCTGCGACAAACAGCGGGCCGGTAAATAGGTAAACCGGCAGCAGAATTATCGCGCTGGTCAACACCTGAACGCTTGCCGTGACAGTTGCAGGCAGTTTCATTGGAGTTACATATTTTCTTATGTATGGGGTTCCGACTCCGTAGGAAATTGAAGCGGCTATCAAAGCCAGGATTGCTATCGGTTCACTTGCCCCAAACCCTTGCCAAATTCCAAGAGTGATCCCCACCCCAACTAGACCAACCAACAAGCCGATGATGGCGGTTGGATTTTGCTTTTGAGCCCTGAAGAGCGTAAAGGTGGCTAGCAGAGTAAACATCGGTGTCGTGGCATTCAGAATGGCAGCCAAGATGCTCGTGGTGTACTGCTGGGCAAAGGCATACATAGTAAAAGGGAACGCGGACATGAAAAAGCCTGCGACCAACAGATGTAGCCATTGCTTAGCCTTACTTGGAAGCCTAAGCCCGAGGCTATAGGTGATGATGATCATGGCAAGTGCACCCAGTGCTGTCCGCCAGAACGCGACGCCAACCGCAGTTGTCCACTCGAGCGAAAGCTCAATAAGGAAGAAGCTAGAACCCCAAATTAGGACTAGCGGAATGAACTTGATAACCCAGTTATCTCGCATCACTGATTAGTCGGTCTGAATCTCGGATTTATCGCCGGACCAGAGGGTGTGGAAGGTGCCTGGCATGTCCACTCGCTTATAAGTGTGAGCTCCAAAGAAATCACGCTGACCCTGCACCAGTGCTGCCGGTAAACGCTCGGAGCGCAATCCATCAAAATAGCTCAACGAAGAAGCAAATGCTGGAATCGGAATGCCGGCCAGTGAAGCTTTAGAGACAACCTGACGCCATGCTCCAGCGGCATCTTCAATTGCCTTTATGAAGTAGCCGTCAAACAACAGTGAAAGTAGCTTCGAGTCTTGCTTGTAGGCATCAGAAATGCGGTTTAGGAACTGAGCTCGAATTATGCAGCCGCCGCGCCAGATCTTTGCTACTTCGCCTAGGTTAATGTCCCAGTTATTCTCGATTGCCCCGGCTCGAATGGCATCGAAGCCTTGGGCGTAGGCCACAATCTTGGAGGCATAAAGCGCTTTCCTCACATCTTCGATAAATGCGCCCTGGTCAGCAATTTCCCAGACGGTGTCACCGGCTAAATATTCCGGCGCTCCAGCGCGCTGAGCAGCTTGCGAGGAAAGTGAACGAGCAAAAACTGCCTCGGCAATACCCGAAACTGGGGTTCCTAGATCTAGCGCACTCTGGACAGTCCAAACGCCGGTGCCCTTGGAGCCCGCGGCATCCAAAATCACATCGACCAGCGGCTCGCCAGTTGCTTGATCGACCTGGGCCAGCACCTCGGCGGTAATTTCAATCAAGTAGCTCTCGAGTTCCCCGGCATTCCAGTCGGTTAGAACTCTTGATATCTCAATCGGGTTTAGACCGCCGGCTTGACGCAGGATGTCGTAGGCCTCAGCGATTAGCTGCATATCGGCATACTCGATGCCGTTGTGAATCATTTTCACGAAGTGCCCAGCGCCGTCGCTGCCAATGTGGGTAACGCAGGCCTCACCTTCGGCAACGGCCGCAATCGATCTAAGAATCGGACCTAGTTGCTCATAAGCCTCTTTTGAGCCGCCGGGCATAATTGAGGGGCCGTTCAGGGCCCCTTCTTCGCCACCCGAGATACCGGCGCCAACAAAGTGAATGTTTTTGGCCGAAACTTCTTTTTCTCGACGAATAGTGTCGGTGTATAGAGCGTTTCCGCCGTCCACGATGATGTCGTCTTTTTCGAAGCGGTCGCTGAGGGCTGTAATTACAGCGTCTGTGGCGAATCCTGCTTGCACCATGATTATCGCGATTCGGGGCTTAGCCAAGGAAGCCACAAACTCATCGATTGAATCACTGGCGATGAAGTTTGCTTCTGGATGGTTCGCCACTAGGTCATTCGTCTTTTCAACCGAACGGTTATAAATGGCGACCTTGTTGCCGGACCTGGAGGCGAGGTTTCTTGCAAGGTTCGAACCCATTACTGCCAAACCAACCACGCCGATGTTTGCAGATGCACTCATGCTTAGATTTCCTGGTTCTCTAGATCTAGTTGACTAGATGCGATGCGAGGGCTTCTTTGGCCTGCGGAATTTCCCTTTAGATTAGCGCAAGCTAAAAAACTTTAGGGTTTTAGGGCCTCGCTAATGATTCCAACAAAGCGCTCAACATCAGCCTCGGTAGTGTCAAATGCACACATCCAGCGCACTTCGTTTGTCTTCAGGTCCCAGTCGTAAAAGTGAACCTGCTCGCGAATCTTTGCGATTGCTTCTTTGGGAAGGCAGGCAAATACCGCGTTGGCATCGGTGGGGTTGGTAAACCTGAGGCCTACTATTTCGCCTTCTTCTACCTTGGCTTCAAGGAGCTGACGAAGGTGACTGGCCATCTTGTTGGCGTGAGCCGCAGAACGCATCCCTAGGCCGTCCTCCAAAAGCGCCAATAACTGGGCTGAAGCAAAGCGCATCTTCGACATAAGTTGCATTGACAGCTTTCTTAGAAAAATCAAACCATCCACTGCCTCGGGGTTTATCACCACTACCGCCTCGGCGGCAATCACGCCGTTTTTAGTGCCGCCAAAGCTCACGACGTCGACACCGGTATCGGTAATCATTTCCTTGAAAGTGACTCCGAGCGCTGCAGCGGCATTCCAGATTCTGGCGCCATCCAAGTGAAGAAGAAGTTTATTTTCATGGCAGTAGTCGGCTATCGCTTTAATTTCGGCGACGGAGTAGACGGTCCCGACCTCGGTGCTCTGGGTGATAGAGACCACCAAAGGCTGTGCTCGATGCTCAAAGCCAATGTCGTAAACCTGAGTGGCGATTGATTCCGGGGTTAGCTTGCCTTTTACGTGCTGAACATTGAATAGCTTCAAGCCGCTGACACGCTCTGGAGCACCGCCCTCATCAGTTTCAATGTGGGCAAGGTTTGAGCAAATGACCGCACCCCAACGCGGCATCATTGCGGTTAGCGCGAGCACGTTCGCGCCGGTTCCATTGAAAACCACAAACGTTTCAGCCTGCTGGCCAAACTCATCTCGCATCTTTTGCTGAAGGGCTTGTGTGTAGTCGTCGTAACCGTAGGCGCTCTGATGTCCATCATTGGCACTAGCGATTGCGGTAAGCACTTCCGGGTGAACTCCGGCGTAGTTATCGCTTGCGAAACTGCGAAGTGTTTGATCGTGAGTTACCAATGAAGCTCCCAAAATTGCGTGTACTTGATTGAACCACGTTTTGTTGATTGACAGTTAGATCAGGCAACCTTGGCAAGGCTATCCTTGAACCATGGCCCGAAGTCTATATCTTGCCTCAGTTGAAGGGCACACCGCCAAATCCGTCGTTGCGCTCGGAGTTTTAGAGGCGCTGAAGACAAAGCACAAAACTATTGGTGTTTTTCGGGCCGTCGTGCCATCCCGAGACAGCAAAGATCGCGTTCTAGAGCTTTTGTTATCGAATCTTCCGAACAAGCTTGATTATCAGGAATGTATCGGCGTGGGTTACCCAGAGCTTCACGAGTCATCAGATCGGGCGCTCGAGGTAATTTCACAGCGCTACCAAAAACTTGCAGCTCAGTGCGATGCGGTTCTGGTCATTGGCTCTGACTACACCGATGAGGCTGCACCTGCCGAACTCTCCTTCAATGCTCGGGTTGCTGCAAACATTGGTGCGCCACTACTGATGGTCTTCAGCGGTCGCGAACTAGACGGGTCCGACACTCACCTCGGGCAAGCACCTCCAAGAGCCCCAAAGAAATTGGCCCAAATTGCCGAGGTGGCACTTCGGGAGATAAGGGGCTATCACGCAACGCTTCTAGGCATTGTGGTGAACCGTGCCGAAACCGAAGACATGGCAAAGATTGAATCGGCTGTCATGGCCGCCACAAAGACCAAAAACGTCTTTGTGGTTCCAGAGGATCCCTATCTAATGGCGCCCACACTGGGTGAGATCCAAAACGCAATTGGAGGAGAGCTCGTGCTTGGCTCCAAAGATCGGCTGGATTCAGCTGCTCTGGATGTTGTAGTGGCATCGATGTCGGTACCAAACGTGCTGACCCAGTTGATGCCGGGTGCGGTAGTTGCGGCCCCAAGTGACAGAACAGATGTGTTACTAGCACTTCTAATGGCGGACAGCTCGGAAACCTTCCCCAAGCTTGCTGGCGTAGTGATAAACGGCGGCTTCGAGATGCCAGAACCAATAACAAGACTGATCAAAGGCTTGAAGTCCACCTTGCCGGTGATTTCGGTTCCTACCGGAAGCTTCGACAGCATGATGGGAATCATCCAAACCCGTGGAAACGTGTCTCTCAAGGACACTGAAAAAACCGCTAGGGCGCTAAAACTTATTACCAAGCATCTACCAAAGGCGGCGCTCGCAAAACTAGTGGCGGACTGCGTCATCAAGGTGGTTACCCCGCTGATGTTTGAGCAGCAGTTGGTGCTGAGGGCATCCAAGAAACTTCAGACGATAGTTTTGCCGGAGGGCTTCGATGACCGCATTCTTAGGGCGGCGGCCGAGGTTCTGGAACGAAAAGCAGCCAAGCTGATAATCCTTGGCTCTAAAGAGGACATCAAAAACCGCGCAGAGCAGATGAAGCTGAATCTTTCAGCGGCAAAAATCATTGATATCGAAACTTCGCCTGAGAAAAAGCGTTTTGCGGAAAGTTATGCAAAATTGCGCAAGCACAAAGGGGTTACCAGTCAGCAGGCGCTTGAAACCATGAGCGATCTTTCATATTTCGGAACGATGTTGGTTCACGAGGGTCTCGCAGATGGCATGGTCTCGGGCGCTGCTCACACCACTGCCCAAACAATCACGCCGGCCTTCGAGATCATCAAAACAACCCCCGGGGTGATGGCTGTCTCCAGCGTCTTTTTGATGGCACTCGAAGATCGGGTTGTTGTTTACGGCGATTGCGCGGTGATTCCAGAACCAACCGTTGAGCAGCTTGCCGACATTGCAATTTCCTCGTCGGAGACTGCGAGACAGTTTGGAATCGAACCCCAGGTTGCGATGCTTTCTTATTCAACCGGTGAGTCTGGATCCGGAGCTGAAGTTGATCGAGTGAGGCAGGCAACCAAGTTAGCTAAAAAGCTTGCTCCCAAATTGCCGATAGAAGGACCCATTCAGTTTGACGCAGCCGTTGATGCCGCGGTTGCACTGGCTAAGCTTCCGGGTTCCTCGGTCGCGGGCCGCGCCACAGTGTTTGTCTTCCCCGACCTAAACACTGGCAACAACACCTATAAAGCTGTTCAGCGAACCTCCGGTGCTCTAGCCATCGGCCCGGTGCTGCAGGGCCTTAGAAAGCCAGTGAACGATTTATCGAGGGGCGCGACCGTAAAGGACATCGTCAACACCATTGCGATCACCGCAATCCAGGCTCAAGGTAAAAACCAATGATGCCGATCCTGGTTGTGAACTCTGGTTCAAGCTCGGTGAAGTATCAGGTTCAAGATGTCGATTCTGGTGATTCCTTGCTAGAGGGTCTTATTGAACGGGTTACGGATCACGATGAGGCTTTCAAAAAAATGCTTGCGGAAATTGCTCATTCCAAAATTGAACTAAGCGCTGTTGGTCACCGGGTCGTTCACGGCGGAGCAAAATTTTCAAGCCCCACAGTCATCAGCGAAGAAGTATTGGCCGAGATTGAAGCCTTGGTTCCACTTGCCCCGCTCCACAATCCTGGGAACTTGGCTGGGATTCGCGCCGCCAGAGCCGCTTTTCCTGAGCTGTTGCAGGTGGCGGTATTTGACACGGCTTTTCACCAGACCATGCCCGCCAGCTCCTATCGCTATGCGATTGATCGAAAGCTAGAAAAACAGTACGGGGTCAGAAAATATGGCTTTCACGGGACCTCTTATTCCTTCGTTACAAACCAAAGCGCCAAGTTCCTAGGCATCGAACAGCAGGATCTCAATGCGGTGATTTTGCACCTCGGCAACGGTGCGTCCGCTTGTGCGGTGAAGGCTGGAATTTCCTTCAATACTTCGATGGGCATGACGCCGCTTCAAGGTCTTGTGATGGGGACTAGGTCTGGAGACATTGACCCCGGCATTATTTTTTATCTAGCCACTGAAGCCGGGCTGTCTAATGCCGAAATCGACAAAATGCTAAATGGCGAATCCGGTCTCAAAGGCCTAACCGGCATCAGCGATATGCGAGACATTAGTGCTCTGGCGGCGGCTAAAGACCATATGGCCCAGGAAGCTTTAGAAATTTACACTCAGCGAGTCAGGCACTATCTCGGGGCTTATTTCGCAGAACTTGGTCATTTGGATGCGATAGTTTTCACTGCGGGTGTCGGTGAGAATTCAGCGGAAATTCGAAGCAGGGTTTGTGCGAACCTCAAGGCACTCGGCATTGAAATAGACGAAGATTTGAATCAAGCCAAGGAAAAAAATAATCGCGATATTTCTTTATTAGGTTCGAGAATTAGAGTGTTAGTGATTCCCACTAACGAAGAGCTAGAAATAGCTAATCAAACCGCAGCACTTCTCAAATAAGGCAGGGCATGACATGAGCGCACCGACCCCGTGGGTAATAGAAGCACCGGTTGCTGGCTATCACTGGAAGGCAAAGAATCCAAAGGCGCAGCTGTTATTGCAGCATGGTCTCGGCGAGTACTCCAAGCGCTATGTCACTCAGTACTCGCAATTGATACCCAAACTTGTTTCTAAGGGTTTTGATGTTTATGCAATCGACCTTGAGGGTCACGGCAACACCGCCGGTATTCGCGGACTAGTTGATGTTGTGGCCGCGGTTGACGACCATCTGGCTGCGCGAGCTGCAATGCCAAAGAAGCTTCCAACTTTTTTGATGGGTCACTCACTCGGAGGGCTTGTAACCGCCGGAAGTATCGTGCGGGATCAAACCAACATTGAGGCTGCCATAATTTCAAGCTCTGCAATGCAGGCACCCTCTAGTGCTGCTTTGAGGGCCCTTACCAAGGTGCTAGCCAGGATTGCTCCGGAGGCGCCGGTTCCAGTTCCAAGGCCCGGCGTCGAAGCCTTTACTAGAGACCAAGAGCTACTGAAAGTCATCGCGAACGACCCCGAAATGTTTTTGGGCAAGGCAAGAAACCTAGTTGGCAGAACCACGCTTTTACTTTCCGATGAGGTTTGGTCCAAGGCAAGTGACTGGAGTGTCCCAACACTGTTTATTCACGGCGACAAAGACACATCAACAGAATTTGAAAACTCCGTGAAGCTTCAAGCGGCCATTTCCTCCAAAGACAAAACACTCAACGTTTACCCTGGCGGCTACCACGAGCTGCTAAACGACATAGTTAGCCAAGAGGTTTTGACTGATCTTTTAGCTTGGTTGGATAATCGCAGTCCAGTTTCGAAATAATCCGAAACAATCCCGAGCAAATCTACAATCGACTTGACATCGCGATTATCTGACTGCATACTTCTCAGCAATGAGTACTCGATCCGCATTGAACGCGCAGCCAAGCTGCGCAATGTTCTGCTGCTCGATGGCAATGTGCATGGGCTCGTGCCTTCGCTAATTAGCACCCCAATTAGCTCTTAGGCACCAGCACCCCGACAAACGCACGTGATTCGTGCACTAATCGATCGCAAACTTGCCAACTAAGGACTCATAAAATGCCCGCAATCAAAACCAAATCAATAAACGTCGCAAAAGGCTTCGCCCTCTACGTGGGCATTTCGGAACAAGACGCACAAGATGCTGGCCTCACGCTTGCCCAGATCGCTCAGGCCTTGAAACAAACAATCGCCAGTCTCGTTCCAGAAAAAGCGAATGAAACCTACGCCGCCATCGCTCTGGCTCCAGAGAGTGCGACCGGCAGAAATCTAGACATCACCAGGCTTGCTCTTCGGGAGCCACGAGCTACAAATACTCCAACTAAACCTGAGGCTGACGAGAAGACTGCGGCCAAGGGGCTAGTGGTCGACTTGACCAGAAAACGACTCTTCGTGGACGGAGCCAATGCTCAGCTGACCTGCAAAGAATTCGAACTCTTTGCGTTTTTGATCGAGAACACCGGTGAAACCGTGAGCCGCAAACAAATTGCAGATATTTCCGATCGCTGCGGAGAATCAACACCAAATGCTAGAACCATCGACGTTCATGTTCGCAGGCTACGCGCCAAAATCGCGGGCTACGAAGACGTAATTCGAACCTCTCGGGGGGTCGGTTACCGCTTTGACAGACACCCAGATGTCCTAGTGCAGCAGTTCTAGGTTGGTTCAGGTGCCCAGTTGTCGCAACTATCGTTTTATAACGACCATTGAGGCGCCGAACACCACCAGCACCGCACCCAGGTAAGTCAGCGGGCCAAAGTGAGATTCAGTGATCGGTGCCACTAGATCAAGCACCAGTGACGCTACTACTTGCCCCAAAAGCAAGGAGAGCCCCAGAGCAAGGACTCCGATCTGCCTAACCACCATCACCTGAATAAAAATGAATATTCCACCCACTAAGCCACCCAAGTAAAGAACTGGGTTTGTCGGTAAGCCGCTAGAAAGGTCCGGCACTCCCTCGAATGCGAGCACGACAACCGCGATAAGCGCAGTGCCGGTGACAAAATTTAGAAACGTGGAGATGAGAACTGAGTCGGTCTTGGTTGCCAGTCTTCCATTGATTGCCTGCTGGAAACCAGAACCAAAGCCTGCAAGAAAAGGCAACACTATTAGCCCGCTAACTTCTTGGAGGCCAAGGCCGGAGGAGAGAACCAGCCCGATAATCGCGATGCCAGCACCGGCTAGGCGGGCCATGGACAGCTTCCGTTTTGCTAGCCCCAGCATTCCAAAAGAGTCCACCATGAGCGCGGCTGCTGCTTGGCCGGAAACGATAGCGAGTGTGAAGAGAGTCACCCCTATTACAGGTGCAACTAAACCCTGCATCATTACAAAAAACCCACCGAAGAACCCACCCAGGGTCATCCAAATTGGCAACTGACGGCCAAGCGCCTTGGTCGAAACCAGAAGCTTGATGCGCTCGCCCTTGCTAATAAAGAAGGGAATAGCAACCAGTACGGTTCCTATTCCAAAAGAAACCAGCGCTGCAAACAGCCCATCCTGAAGAGCAATTGCAAGCTGACCGTTCACCTGAGACTGCACGGCGATCAGCGCTCCGGCAATCACACTGAGCGAAATTGCGAGGGGTCTTGGCATTGTTAGCTGCACTGTTATTCGGGCCCTAAGTTCATTGATTCGAAAAATTCTGCAATTGCCGCGTAATTCTTGTAGCAACCTCCTTCGCAGTCTATGGCTGCTGGCGTGACTACACCATCAGTAACGAAGCGACCATCTCAATGCTGGACTAACCTTGAAGGACTATGACAAAACAATCCGAAGCCTTTTCCCCAAAGAATCTGTTTTCTTATTTCGCACTTGGCGAAGCGATTACCTGGGGTTTGCTTATTGCAGGGTTGCTGGCAAGGGAGTTATTGCAGGCGCCGGGTATGGTCGTCACGGTTGCTGGTGCCACCCACGGGTTTATGTTTCTAAGCTATGCGACAACGGCAGCTCTGGT
>Ga0208646_1001727_pt1 | contig 10006 bp, 12 predicted proteins | sample AntAceMetag02UK8_FD_184762 | JGI IMG/M metagenome (GOLD analysis project Ga0208646, IMG submission 184762) | Saline lake microbial communities from Ace Lake, Antarctica - Antarctic Ace Lake Metagenome 02UK8 (SPAdes) (version 2) | ecosystem: Environmental > Aquatic > Non-marine Saline and...
TACCACTTGGGAATATCACCCGCCTAGACTTACCTGTGGATCGTGTCTTGGATGCCGCGAAAGAGGATATCAGTGAAAGGGTTGTGGTCTTGGGATGGGACAAGGACGGAGAACTATATTTTGCATCCAGCTTTGCAGATGGTGGCGATGTTATGTGGCTACTTGAAAAAGCTAAACTTGCACTGTTGAACGTTTAAACAAAGTAAAGAAAAGCTAACCCACAACAAAGGAGAATAGACGATGAAAATTTATTTTGCAATTCGAGAAGTATTCTATGGCACAGTTACTTTGATAGCACTTTTATATTTTTTGGTCGGGCTACACTACGGGCTTTTCTACGCCGTAACGTGGCCCTATTGGGCGTTTAAAGGGCTAGCAAGCTAACCCACAACAAAGGAGACTGAGACATGAACTATCGATGGAGAAAGGTTGGAATTCTATGATATTGTCGGTCATTATTTTTTCCTTTGAGTCATTCTGTCACCAAACCACCAAGTCACTGACGATGTGGCCATGTAAATTACGGAACTGACAATCTCTGCCTTTGAACCTAGATCCGCTATTGTGAAATAAATGATTCCGAGCAGAATGATAAGAATGCCTGTAACAGAAGGGCGAACCATCCGAAGCGTATCAATAACCCACTGTGAGGCTTTGCCCGTGTTGCTATCATGTGCATACGACGCATTACGAAGCTGAACGGCGGCTTGATCCAAAGCAATCTCACGTTCATTCTCAAATTCTTTATCTCTGATCTCCGAGTTAAGCCGTGTCAGCTCTAAAACGCGTTTATGTTCCGCGTCTTTCTCTTTGGCTTCTGCGTACCATGTGAACGCCTTTGTCACGAATCCGAACAAAAGACCGATGCCACCAGTGCCAGCACCAAACAGAGCAGACGTAATTAAATCCATCATCACCAGGTTCTCGCTCTACCCATGTCAATATGCACGAATGTATTGTATTTCAATCCAAACCCCCGAAACCCCACGGCCCGTCCAATACGTTCGATTTCTTCTTTCGTCCCGATAGATAGCGGGATATCGAAAGCCGTGCCGAGGCGATGCTGAGAGAGAGGCGCACCGCCAATACGCGCATTATGATATGCAGAACGATAAGCGCTATTCGGGGAAAACGGCACACCGATAATACGACGGAATTCATCCAACGCCTGTAGAGCCGGAACGTTGATGAGTATTTCGCCCGTTCCCTTACACGCAATCTCACGCGTCGAAAAGAACTCCGAGGGCCAAGCCGAGATTGGAACATCAGTGTAATGCTCATAAATCAACCTATCATATCCGGGGTGACGGTTTGCCGACCGACTTCGCCAAACTCTGAATGAATATCAATGCGCTTCATGTCGCGCTGCGTTCTGTATCCTGCCCCGTATGCGTATGCATCTCCAGGCGCAAGAATACGCAATGATTCAACTTTGGCTCCATTAAAGTCCTTGACTGAATCGTGGTGAACGTGGCCGATATAAATATATCGATGTTTTGTTTCTCCCCATGATACAGGCTGGTCTGTCGCCATCAACAAGGGTAGGTCCGCCATCTTTACTTTGTCGCCGTGGTGCGCGCCTATTAATGTCTGCCCGAATTGATGGTAATGAAATAACTTTGGTGAACGGTCCACTTCGACACGCGGGTTTTCTTCATAAAGGCAATGCATAGCTTCCCGTAGAAAGACCATAGAGGACGCATCATGGTTTCCGGCCACAACTATGACCCGAACCTTGTCGTGCTTCTCACAGGCCCTTGAAACGGCGTGACGGGTTGCTCTCATTGCAGCCCTGACTATTCGAGGGTAACGCGTGTCTGCATCAAGGATATTTTTAGATTTTTCAGTGACCGGAACGTATGAATCATAGTGCAGGAAATCACCCAATAAGATGATTAACGCCTCGCCTGATTTTGGTGCTGCATCGACGAGATAGTCCATAGCGCCATGCAATAAATGCTCGGCTTTCCCAGTGTCATAATTGTCAGTCGTTTCTTCATCCCATGCGAGCATGCCAATATGATGATCTCCGACCGGATAAATTGACAGCATGTCGGTATCTGCCTGTTTAGGCCGTTGTATTGCAGGCAATGGCTTTATATCGTCGCATAGGGCTTCAATTGCCTCATGCATTGCAATTTCAAGTTCTTCTTTGTCGCGCTCAGTCTTTTCCCAGACAAGTTTTGCCTCGCCCGTCTGTGCATCTCTTAATGTGCTTGTCGCTTTGACAAGAAAGCCCGCCGGAACAGGGTGTTGCCACCCGTGATCCGGGGAGTATCCATGGCTTGCAGCTTTCTTTTTAACCGCGAGTATCGCTGTTGTGATGTTGGACTTAGCAACCCCGAGAGATTCAGCAGCCTTGAGATGAGTTCCATGTTCTGCTAGCGCCTCATGCTTAAGCCATTGTAAATCAGTCGAGTATTCACGCAAGTTCGGGTCTAGTTTGAACGGCATTTTGTTTCTCCTATGTCTGTTTTTGATTGGTCGGATAGACTGGATATCCTTTAAGTAATTTCTTCATATGTTCGACAGGAATCATTGACGTATTTTGAACGCAAGACGATTCATCAAGCCAAACGACAAGCATTTGCGGGAACCCTTCGACATGGTAAACCGCTATATGCGCTGCGCTTAAATGTGAAACCGGAGGCGTTGCATTATAGGCAGATATAAAAACCTCAGTCTCATTTGCGTCGAGCGGGCGTTCTTGTGCCGTTGGGTTTTTTGCGAATAAATCGGCCCGCCAATTAATAAACTCCGCTTTAACATCGTTACACATAGACACTTTTGGCGCTGGTGCAGTTGCACACCCGGCGAGAACTAACAGGATCAACAGAGCGTTTACACGCCTCATCAGATATCTCCCGACTTTTTTGCTGCGTCCATCAGACGCTCGATGTCTTTCTCAGTCTCAGCTTGAAATCGGGCAGTCGAACTGTGATGCTCCGCTAATTTATCTGGCTTTAGCATTGAACCGAAAACTGAAATCTTGCTCTGCATAACGGGTAGCACCTCGTTGATGGCATCGATCTTCTCAAAGGCTGCGTCACTTGCCTTCCTATTCTCCATGCCCTGCTGTGAGTTCTGCTTAGATACACTCTCCAGCCTGACCAGCCAGACGACCAGAGCCAGTACCGCCATGATGAACGGCTAAACTGCCTTGAGGTCAGCTACTATATCCATCAGCCAAGTTTAGTTTTCATTAAGGCAGAGAATCCCATCCAAACCATAGCAAGTACCGATGTCGCCACGATACCAACCGCAGTCAGCATCGCCTTAGACTTCACAGACGCACATGCCTTGCGTTGATCGCGAACGTGTTCCATATCCTTGCGATATTCAGCTCTAGCCTCTGGCGTTGACGCATAGATGCCGAAACCCTCCAGCACTTCTTTAGCTGCGGCGATCCCCGCAGATTGCGCAATAGCCATAGACTGGTGGTGGGTAACATATTCATTTGCGCTCTCATCGAATGCGCGTCGGTCTTCGCCGTCGAAATCAGCCATTAGAGCGTTGCTCTCTTTGTAGCGATTGCAGCGCGATTTGCTTCAAGCCATAGCTTGCCGTTTGTCGCTGCCGGGTACACTGGGTCATTTGTTAGGGCCGTAAGCATCACTGCTTCGGCCATACGACGAGGTGTTTCTAATTTCTCTAAGATTGAAATCTCTTCAAGGGTTGCGTCACGTACCAGCGTTGCAGCAGCAGCATCTTCACGGGCTTGGCTATGCTCAACGGTCAGGGTGTCTTCGTTGACAACCCAGAACCGCTTGTCTGTATCTGGCTCAACAGAATAGAAAGCGTTACCGTCACCCTCCATTATCATATTATAAACAACTGCTGCGGCCTCTGCCTCAGTCTCGCGGCTGTTCTCGCCTGTAATTGCTTTGGTGGATGCGTCCCAATGTGCTACGCAAATATATGTCATGCTTCTGCCATCCCATACCTAAGAATTGTACATCCATCACCAAGATTGCCTGTCTTTTGCATGATGCGAATTGCTGTAACAGCGTTGGTGTCACTTAGAACCTGTCCAGCAATTACGTAGTGATACATATGACCACTGTAGTTCGTAAGGCTATGCCCTAAAAATCCAACAGGAACACTTGTGTTCAACAAGTTCGTAAGAGTAAACACAGCGTTTGTAGCTTCTCCTGTTGTGCGAGAATTACCGATACGAATAAAGTCCCCACTGTCATCGCCAACGTTAAGGTCCAGCGATACGGGTGCAACAGCGTTATAACCTCTAAATGCTAGACCATCATACCCGTTTGTTGTTATCCATGTTGGCGTAGCTCCGTAACCTACTTGGAAACCTTGGGCGTAACTTTCTGTGCCAGTTGACTTGGTAAGATTAGATATCACAAAGTGCATAGTATCATAAGTTGTGCCTATATCCGTCCACTCTATAGTAGTAGGGGTGGACGCTGATACTGTCTTATCTAAGAAGACTAGACCGGGGGCAGCAGGAGTTGCAAAAGTAGGTGCTACACCAGCACCGCCTGATGTAAGGATTTGACCTGCTGTGCCTGTTGCAACAACAGCAGGATCGCCCGCCGCGTCCCATGTGATGATCTCGCCGTCTGTGCCGTTGGCAAGGGAGGCGATGGGTAGTTTTGACCAATCAGCGTCCGTCGCATCAGATATTAAAACAGTATTAGCTGCACCAATTGCCACACGCTCCGCCGCCCCAGACCCGCCACCGCGTATCATATCCCCTTGAGTCGTCATAGGGTTGGTAAATCCAGATTCCGCTGAAACCCTAGATGCCTGAAATGCTGTGCCGTCGTAAACAAACATATAAAACTTGCCCGCAACTAATTCGCCAGCCGTTACTGCAGATCCATTAATTTCGACGGCCTTAGTCCCAAGCGAGTCAATATTAAGTGTTGCTGCGCCGGTATTTGTACCGCCTAATTTCGCAACAAATAATTGGTTCGAAGCATAGGCCGTGATTGTCATGCCGGATGTCAAAGTTATAGTATCTGTGCCTGACGTGGTTTTAGCCCCGCCGAAAAAGTCACGCCATGCCGCAACGTCTGCCATCTCTTGACGTGCTGAGTTATTAACCTGGCTCGGTGCCATGCCTTCGGCCCAGTCGATATTACCGACGGATGCGTTTGATGCAGGGGTTGTGGACCAGTTATAAAAGGTTGCCATATTAGTAGCCTCCGCCTAACAAGCCTTGCGGCTTTCTAATGGTTGTCCGTGTCTGCTCGCCTGCAGTTGGTGTTGTGGCAAGCGTTGACCTGCTGATTGCGTCTCTTATGGCTGTCGCTGCAGCTTCTGGGATCGCATCGCGTCGAACCAACTCAGCCAATGCCCGCTCTGGGTTTGGCCTTGTCAATATGTCTGCAATCAATGTGAACTGCTCGTCGCTTAGCTTCTGGATCGCCTCTGGTGTTCGCCCAGTGCCTTCTCTCCATAAAGACCTTAATGAGTTGAGGCCCTCGCCCATAAGACCTTTGTTCCATGCGCCCTCTGTTAGTCCTGATGTGACCCTGTCGTTTAAGAACTGACGCGGGGCTGTCTTTGATTGTGTCGCAAGCCCGCCACGCAATCCGAGGGTTCCCATTGTCTCATCGATAACACGGTACAGGTTGTCTGCAGCTTCGTCACCGATGATAGCCCGCATCTTTTCTTCGTTCTCGCGTGAACTTAATTCTCGAACGCCCTTCATTGCTTCAGCAACTTCTTGGGGTGTGCCTGCGCGGGACACCCCTCTCTTTGTCGCTGCCATTACGCCTTCGATCTTGTCCCGCATTGCGCTTGCCACCATCTGGCGTTCAACGTCAGGCATGCCTTCAAGTGCATAAGAGAGGTTCTCTAACCTGACTTTCCCAGTGAGCGCGTCGAACCCTAGCGAGACTGCATCTTCCAACGCAATCTTGTCAGCGCCGCGCTGGACTGCTACACCATAAGAAGGTACAAGCCGCGACAGGGAATCTCTCAAGTCGCGGGCAAGTCTGTTCGCAGATGACGCAGCAGATGTTGCCTTGCCGTCCTGTGTCTCTTTCCCGATCCGCTGCAACGCCCGCTTCAAGTAGTCGAGTTGCTGCACGTTGTCCATCTCTGAGAACGACACCTCACCCGTCAAGTCGTCGATGGTGATTTTCACTTGGAGGTTTTTAAGGCCATCCATTCGCATCTCGTCGTTGGCTTCTTTCATTGCTCGTTCGCGCAAGCTGTCAGGTACTCTGTCTATGACCGCAAGCAGGTCGTCGCCTTCTTTAGATGCGTAGTTAATTGGTGAGTGGTAAGCCTCGCCGTATGCTTCTGAACGCGCTGCCGCTGTCTCCCTAGCGACGAGCCTCTTGCGTGTGTCAGGCCCAACAGGTGCGCCGAGCGTGTCATCTAGCGCCTTGGTGAAGTCGTCAGAAGCGCCCGCGTATCTAGGCTCCAAACGGCTGCGAGCGAGTTTCCTAGCTGGAGGGGATGACTGCATCGTTGCGTCTAGTAAACTTATTGCCTCTGGGCTTGCGTCAACCATCATGCGACGGGGGCCAGCTTTATTTATAGCTGCGATGCCTTCAGGTGTGCCTGCGCCGGCAATCTCCTCTGCAGCGTCTAAGGCAAGTCTATGCTCGCCTGCTCTGCGTTTGGATAAGAAGTTCTTGCCTGTGTTCCAAAGACCTTGGCCTATCTCGCCACCGCCTTGTCCAAGTGGCCCGAGGATAGCGCCCGCAACACCTGATGTGGCCACATCCTCTGCGATGCCAAATGCGTCTTTCTTCTCGCTGCCGCCACCGCCTGCAACTGCGGCTGTTGTGCCGCCAACGCCAGTTGCGCGAGCCATTCTGTTTACAGCAGTCGGCCCCTTCGCAATCATATTACCTACGATCCGGGCCGGGGCTGATGCAATCATAGGGGCAACGCCAGCGATTTGGCCTGCGGTTTTTGTCTTTGGGTACGCTTCTTCGTCAGCTTTATCTCTTGCCCGCATAGCGTCCTGTGTCGTCCTGTACCGCTCGCTGAAGTCACCCGGAAGATTCTGGGGGTTGATCGCTGCAGCAAGACCTGACGCTGCCTCGTCTTGGTAGCCTAGCGCCATCGTGTCAACAGCGCCCGTCCAGAATGCGCGTAGCTGGGATGGGTCTTGAGCAACTTCGCCTGCACCGGATTCGCCAGTTGGGGCCAGCTCTATATTCTTGCGGATAACCTCGTCGACGGACATGCCTGTCTCTTTGGCGATGTCCTGTATAATCTTTGATGCCTCTTGCGCTGATATGCCCGCCTTGTCAGCAATGAGGTCGACACCCTGCTTGGGCGCTGAGTAGGTCGGAGCCTCACTTCCTAGAAGTCGGTCCACAACGCGTTTTGATACTTCGCTCATATTCCAAACACCAGTTTAATGTAGGCAGATAGTCGCTTGTCGATCTCTGCGTCTTTTGCGTTAGGGTACTGTGCGCGGAGGTCTTGCTCTTTCGTCGCAGCCTCTGCGTCGATGACATCGCGCATTTCCTCGAAGTACATTGAATCAGGTGTGCGGCCCTTGGTGATGTTGTCGCCGCGCATGAAGTACCTTGCCCGCGCTCGTATGAGTTTCGCAGCCATTATCGCATCGTCCAGCTTGGCTTGGAACTGGATGGGTGAATCTTCGTCGTTTGGAATGAATGACATAAGGCGGTCTTTTTCTTCCGCAGACACAGCCGCACCAGCAAGCGCGTTTATCGTCGTTGACAAGTTGTTCTGAACGCTCGAACGCCAGCTAGTGTAGCCTTTTAACTTTTCAGCTTCAGCACCAGTGACGCCAACGAGGTTGTCTTTCCAAGCAAGCCATGACTGCTCTGCCCTTGCCCCGAACCCTGTGTACTCTGGCTTGAACTTCGCCTTCGCCCTGTTGAGGTTTGCGATGATAGCAGACGCACTTGATGCCTGCTTTTGCAACTCTGTGGTCATCGAATTAGTTGTGCCGCCGCCATCAGGTGACATAGACCCTTCAGTCAATGTGACCTCCCCATTAGGTCCGACTGTAAGTTTCATGCCTTTTGATTCAGTCTCCTTAATTAACATAGCTTCGTAAGCCTTACGCCGAGGGTCGCCGTCAGGAAATGAATTTATCCCCTCCAACAGCGCATTTACTTTTGCTAATGGATCTGTCCCTTTTTTTGGCGATGGACCATGCTTTGATGGATCAAAATTATCTGGGCGAATCATAACGTTATTGCCGGAAGCAATATCTAAGACTTCAATCGGGTTTCCTTGTTTCGCGGCCTTTGGTGCACTTTGGTAATTAATTATCTCCCCTGTGAGAGAGTTTTTCTGACCATAGCCGCCTTTATTGTATGGGCTTTGAACTGTGCTAAACGTCGCCGTCGGCTTTGCGAACTTCTGTTCCATCATCATTTTCATACCCAATTCTGGGTTTGACTTTAGAAACGCCAACTTGAGAGGGTCGCCACCAGCTAATTGCTCGAACATAGCTTCTTGCTCAACTCTCTTTTTGTTCTGTGCCATGCCGCCAGCCATGCCCGCAAGTCCACTCATAGCCTGCCCGAAGCTGCCGCCGTTCTGCGGTGCTTGCAACATGCCTTGGCCTGCGCCCATTAAAGCGCTTGAGATTGTCTGCATACGGCCAGGCTCATCAAAGTAGTCTAAGAGACCGCCGCCCTGTTGTGGCGCAGGTTGTCCCGGATTAGCGTAAGATCCAGCTTTGTATTTGGCTGGATTGCTTGAAGAGAATATATCATCGATAATGCCCATGTCTAAATACTCCTATGAAGCCAATGACGCTAATGCGCCAGCACCAAGCAAACCGCTGCCAATAGTTGAGCCGAGGCGACTCCCACCACCACCGCTTGAAGTCTGAGTGCCAATAGACGTGCCTCCCATGTTGCCTTGAACCGCGTTGTTAAACATCGCAAGGCGTTGGAAAGGTTCCGTCTGCTCAAAGTTGAATCGTTCGATTGCATCATTAATACCTTGTTGATTAAGAGCCTCACGAGCTTGGCCAACCTCACCAAGGGCCGCGAAGTCATTGTAATCTGTTGCCGCGAGTTGTGGTGCCATCTGCATAGCGTTCATTTGGTTGTTGCGTTCGTCTGAATAGTTCTGATATCCAAGCGCGCCTATTGAATCACCCAATCCCTGACCTAACGCGCGAGATGCAAGACCTGAGTTTGTTCGTCCTGATTGCGCGAACTGGCCTTGGACTTGTGGCATTACTTGCTCTGTAACACGGTCGGCCATTTGACTAAAATAGGGGTTGCCCGCGTCAAGAAATTGCCCGCTATTGGTTGCGACGTTCTGAGCTTGCGCCATTTGGTTAACTGGTGAGCCTTGATAACCCCGTGCAGCTTGGCCTTGGAGTGCGGCCTCAGTCTCGCCTGCGAATGGCGCGTAAGTTTGACCGGGGAAATACTGCATACGCTGTGCCGCGTTCGAGAAGTCACCCGCTTGCAAAGCCGTGTCTTGCTGGCCTTGAGGCAAGTTATCAGTTGGCACACCAGTCAGGCCAGCTTGCAGACCGAATATGGTCTGTAACGAGCCTTTCTGTTCATCCCATGGCTCAGTCTTCTGCGTCTGAGTGTCTGGTATCTCTTGTTGTTTGCCGCCGCCGCCAGCCATGGCTATAACTCCTTGCGAATAGTGGTCCACCGCTCGGACCAATCTTTTAAAACTTTAATCCAGCCCCGTCTTCCGTGTGCTTCAATGTGAGAGCATCCGTTCTCTTTGGCCCATACCCCAATATACTCACTAAACCTTATCCAGTCTTTATATCCGGTTCCTGCCAAGTGCGTTACAGCGCAAACCTTTATGTGGGGATAAAAAACTATTTGCGTCGTGCAAGCTGCCCTTACTTTCTCTTTATCAAAGGCTAACCACAATTGCATCTCTCCCCAGATTAACCTGTTATATAAATCAACGGGCAAATAATCCCCGCCCCTGTCCGTCGCTCGTTTTAGTATTGGCTCCGCTTCCGACCAGTAAAGGTCTATTTCGTCAGACGGGATTCCTGTAATCTTAACCAAAAGCAGTCAACAGGCCAACGCCCGCCAAAGCTGCCCAA
>Ga0208646_1001732_pt1 | contig 9974 bp, 9 predicted proteins | sample AntAceMetag02UK8_FD_184762 | JGI IMG/M metagenome (GOLD analysis project Ga0208646, IMG submission 184762) | Saline lake microbial communities from Ace Lake, Antarctica - Antarctic Ace Lake Metagenome 02UK8 (SPAdes) (version 2) | ecosystem: Environmental > Aquatic > Non-marine Saline and Alkaline...
TGCTAATCCACTGCTATTATTTAACCTTTTCTCATCCTCAGTTTTTCTAATATTTTCCCTAACTCTTCTTTCAAGCTCTAAAGCATACGGGTCAGGTGTTATTGGCTCATAAGGCATTGGAGGCATTGGTGAGAAATTAATTTGAACGGGCTCAATTTTGTATGGTTTTTTCTTTTTAATAATTGGTTTAGGTTTTCCAAGGTTATCAGCAATTTTTGTAAATGGTCCTTTGCCCCCGGTCATCTGAGCATTGCGTTCCATTCTTTCAGCTAATTTTCCCACCTGTTCCGGTGTAGCTTGTGTTGGATAAGGTTTACTATTTGTCTTAGCACCTATGGATTTGTTCCAAGCATCAGCCTCATTATAACTTTTAAAAGCTATATCTCTTTTTTCATTGGTGAATAATTGTGTTGTAGGATTGAATGCAACAGCTCTAGGGTTGTTATCATCGTAGCTCATTTCTTTTTTCTCCTTCCGTCAGCATAGAATCCGAGTCTTTTTCCTCTACTAATTAGATCGTTACATTCTTTGTTTAGATGTTTTAATTGTGCTCTTATGTATTGGTTCTCAGTTGCAAGGCCCGGCAATTTATTATCATCAAACCACTTAGAGAAATTTATTTTGTTATATAAAATCTTATGTGAGTAGGGTGGAGTAAAACAAATATCTAATCCAAATTTTTTTTCATTCCTACATCTTTTCAATGCATTCAATGGGATCTGGAACATCTGAGCTACTTCTCTTTCAGTTATGTTTACAGTTTCCATTAGTCCTTATTTCCTAGTGTCATTTTTAATAAATTATTAACTGCATCACGTTCATCTTTTGTTAGTGATGCTAAAGTTTTCCCTGGTGTGAATAATGATGCTAAATCTAGTTCTCTAATTTTACTGTCATCTGCTTTTGCATACTTAGCAAAATCAATAACCTTACCGCCAGTTTCCATCGGGATTCTTCTAATCGCACTAATAAAATCTTCCTCTGTTTTGTCTGGATTGTTCTCAAGAAATTTCTCTAAAGCTATCTCACATTTCATGTCCATAAAATCAGACATAGATTGTTCAGCGGCAGCATCTTCACTGACATATCTTTTCATCTTATCTAATTCTGAAAGATCACCAGTTGCAGGTAATATTTTATCTATATTATTTTTCATAATTAATTGGTTCCACTCTGTTGTTTGTTTTGAAGGCATCTTCTATAACCTCAATTTCATAAAGGATTATTCCACCTTTACGTTTTTTAGTTTTTCTACCAATCACTACAAATGGTAAACCAAAGCCATGACTTCTTTGTTTAGCTAAAGTTCCTTGTTTGATCCCGTAGATCTCTTCTACTTCACTAGGTCTAAGATATTTTCTATTTGTATTCATATTTTTTATTTTCGTTCACAAGCTGTCAGTTTTAATTTCGTCAGTGTTTTAAGTACTCAATCGATCTGGTGTTGCCACCAATGCATGAGTTCAGCTCATAGAAGTTATATAATTTATATTAGGTATGATTACTATTTAGGAAGAGATACTGGGGGCCTCTGGGTATCTAATTAGTTTGTAAATGATTCATTAGAACAGCCATACTTGCACCGGGCATTGCACCATTAGTTTTGTCAAGTTCTGCTCTTATTTTTTTATTTGTATTCCAAAGTTTCTTAACTGCATTGTAGTGTTGTTCGTTTGTCTTATTACTGAAACCTTTATCATCTCCATAGTATTCTGATTTTTTTGTTTTAGGATTTCTTTTTTTAATCCAGTGGAAAGAATTAAAATTAATTTTATAACCTTCTGATAATATCCAGTTCCTTATTCTAAGATCTATTTTACCTTCACTGTTATAAATTTTATGACAGACAACATAGGCCCAAGTTTTCTTCATTATGTAATTGTCAGTATATTTAATTTCTTTCGTACCTTTAACAGGCCACATAGCTTTGACCGAGGCTAAAACTGCATCTGGTTTAGCATCTGTTGTCTTTAAATATTTTATAAGTTTGTCCCACTTACTCATAGCTCCTTATACAGGAAACATGGCCGACGGAACAATGGAACATTAGTAGTACTTAAACAATATTTTTTAGTGCAACTTTTTCCTTTTGTTTAAATGCCTTGTTTTTACCTTCAATGACATCTTCATGTTGAGTCTTGGCATACTTACTAGCTTGTTTGATTGTAATACCTAACGTATCAGCAACAAGTTTTAAGTTTCCAGTGGCCCTAAGTAGTTGAGTTGCATGAGTGTGTCGTGTTGCATAATGTTTTAATTTTCTTTTAACACCTGCTAACAATAGAACCTTCTTCCAAGTCTTATCTACATCAGTTAAGAATAATGATTTAGCTTTTCTGCCATTACCTAGATTTCTACCATAAGCGGCGGAAGGAAATACATAATCAAAACGTTTATCTTCTGGTGGATAATAAAACTTACTTTTAGGATTATTTAATCTATCTTTTTTTATAGTTCTAATAACATCAAGCTCATCTTCTCCCATACCAAAATCTGTTTTCTGATTTTTTTTAGATGTTTTAGTTTGTTCAAGTTTAAGAGTAGGGACCAATCCGTCATTAATCATACTCCACTGTATTGGACTAGCTTCTGATCTAGTTCTTCTTGAAGAATAAATTTGATAAGCAATTAAAGCACAAGCCACAGTAGATAACTTGTATTTTTTATAATGGGATTCTAGGAACCTACCTGTTTTTAAATCTTTATGAATTAAGATAGATCTAACACGGTCAAGCTCATCTTCTCTAAGAAAATCTAAATATTCTTTTTCTTCAAACCTATCTTCCTTTTTAATCTTGCAAGGTTGATTGTTAGTGATGCCTCTTTCGATCCAAATATTGAACAGCATCTTTAAATAGTCTGCAAACATATTAGCTTGCCTTGGTGTTCTAGCTCCCATGATTTGGTGAAACTTAGCTATCTGATTACCAGTTATTAAAGAAACTTTTATATGCTGAATATTATCTAGCTGATCAAAAACTTGTCTGATCTCTAGCTTATTTGTTTTTCTAAAGATGTAAGAGTTAAATATATTTTTAATAGCTGTTAAGGTTGAGGCTCTATATCTGGCAGGTGTGAGAATAGTTTTATAAGATTCATTTATTTGTTCACCTAAAGTATTTTCACCTTTAACACTTTGTCTAGCTGCATATGGATCTTTGCCTGAGAATATTTCATTAGATATTTGCTTAGCTCTTGATACAGCTTTATTAATTCCTAATTCTTCATAGGTACCAACCTTTAATCTAAGTGAATTTTTTCCCTTAGGTCTATACTGATAAAACCAGGTCTTAGATCTTGAAGGATATTTATAGACTGCTAAAGTTAATCCTTCCGTTCCTTGCATTGAAAAGAATTGGTCTTTGTCTTGGTGGTTTATCTTTTTGATAACAGTATCTGTTAATTTCATTATTATGTTTCCTTTTTAGTTGTTTTATTTTTAACAATTAAGAGAGCTAATTACATAAGTGAACAGATACCGAACGCATTGGGTATCTAAATACTAAACGACTACATATCGACTACAAACAATTCCACCTTCGTGCTTTGTATGTTCTTCGTTGTTCTTATGTTCTAACTTTCTTGAAAGGATAATTTATTGAATCGACTAGGTTTTAGTGGTGCCCCCGCACGGAGTCGAACCGCGGACCTATTGATTACAAATCAATTGCTCTACCAGCTGAGCTACAAGGGCATGAGCAGTTTTATAAATCAAAAGCTATATTTTGCAATACTAAATAAAAGATTTAGCTCGCAGCTGTTGTTACAGTTGTTCCCATTTAGTGCTTATTGTAGCCTGATTGTTACACATATATCGTCTCCAAATCGTCTCCAAAATCCTATTGGTGACGGGATTTCAAAATTCATTCTTTTTTTGACAAAAGTTAAAAATAACAAAAGGAATGAACATGATACCGAAGAGAAGAAAAAATAAATTAAATCAAAAATCATTAGATGGTTTGAAAGAAGCTGGAATGTATTTCTTTAATGATGCTCCAGCTATTGCAGTTAAAGTTACGAAGAACCAAAAAAAATCATTTTATGGATCTTACAGTATTTCAAAAGGTGCTGATGCTGAGGGGAGAATTAAATCAACAGGAAGATATAAATATATCTGTAGAGTTGGGGAGAAGCCTATTTCTTTGGTCAAAGAAACTGTAATCAATAATATTAAAAAATGGAAAGCTGAAACTGTAACTGGAAAAGGTGATGATGTTGCTGCTTTATCTAAGGACTTTAGGGTCAATGCTTTAAATGGTTATAGAGTAAGGAAAAAAGGCTCAAAGATAAAGTATAAAGAAACTACCAAAAGATCTATGACCACTCTGCTTAAAACCTATGTTGAGGGATCTACAGAGGATCCAGTAATTATTGAAAGATTAACTGGTAAAGCAAAGATTAATGGCAGCTGGAATATAGATGTTTTAGGTAAGATAAAATTAGAAAATTTAACTAAACAACATATCAAAGATTTCCACGAGAGATTGGCTGTTACACCTTACGTAGCCAATAGAGTGATTGCAGCTCTATCTACATGTTTTACCTGGGACGCAAACAGAACAAATCCAATGTTTGTAAAAGATCATAACCCTTGTTCGGGTATTTCTAAATTTGAAGAAAAAAAGGATAAAAGGCATCTACCTAATGATAAAATTTTACATGTAGTAAACTATATTGAAAATAATTTATGGAGAGAACCACATCCACTGGCTTTTTATTCTACCGAATTAGAATTAGGGGAACGGCAATCAGATGCACATGGGTTGGCTTGGAGGAAACCAGATACCATTACTGAACAATTAAAATGTACTGGCTGGATTGTTAGTTTAGATACTGGAGAGATTTATTTAACAGATAGTAAGGATAGATCTGATGCTACTGTGTATTTAACAGATCAAGGTATTAAAATTTTAAAGAAGTTATGGGAGCTTGTTTCTTCCAATAACACTAATGCAAGTTGGGCAATTGGATCTATGTATATATTTCCAAGAAAAACAGATCCTACTAACCATGTTAATTTTAGTAGCTACAGAAAATTTGTAGAAAAGTTTCATTTTAAGATGGGATTAGCTGAAAGATCTTTAATTCGTTCGTTTGGATCCAGGAAGTTATATAAATATAATAATCATTTTAATTTAAAGCACCTGAGAAAAACTTATGTAACCACATATGGTAATACTTATGGCCTCCAAGCTGCCTCAGAAAGAATGAGACATAGCTCTGTTAAAGTAACTAAAGACCATTACTGGTCTGCTGATGCCAAAAAATACAAAGTGAAAAATCTATATAACAATGATCCTAATGTAGTTCAGTTAAAGAAAGCAGGTATAAATGATTAATTGGACAAAAGATAATCATATTGAATGGATCCTTATTTCAGATAAAATTAGTAAAGGAGTATAAAAGGAATGAAAAGAACAAAGCAGAAAAAAATAAAAAAGCCAAAGCCATCCCCTTTAAAAGTAAAAAGAAAATCTAAAAAGTTTAGTATTGATTTAGAAAAAGAAGCCAAAGAATTTTGGGCAAGTCCACAAGGTATTTCTATTAAAGCCTCTGCTGAGGGGAAACCAGATCCATATGCACGTGTAATAAATGTTTATGATGAAGCCGCTAAAGTTAAAAATTTTACGGAGCTAGAAGGATTTTTAGATAGATACTCTCCAGGAATTGATGCTGCTTTAGCTGCCAAGATTTTAACCAGGTATACAAAAGATCATTGGAATGCTTTTAGAATTTGTAGCGACACTGACTATCACAGTGCAATATTTGAACTGTTACATTGGGTAGATACACACAAAGGTGGAGCTATAGCTGCATACAATCATAGAGTTTTAAGAAGATTTCAGATGTTAACTGGGTACAAAAAACCTAATACAAGTAAAACATTTCAAAATGAATTAACACTTATAAAAGATCATTTTGGATTAGCCAGAAAAAATAATGGTGCGTATAAAGAAAAACAATTGAAAGAAGCAGCTGTCAGGTTAGCTAAGAAAAATTCCCGACTAGTTTAGGATTTCATAAATATTCAAAAATAAAATAAATATACTGCTGCGTGCTAGGTTCTTCATTCCTATCTAGTACGCACGATCCTATTTCAAACGGGATTTCACTTATAGGAACAATAGTAATAAATTTTAAACATCTACTGTTAACAGTTTTTGTAAATAGCTATTGCAATTTCATTTTAGAGCTGTGGAGTTTTTAAAGTGTGCTGGTGTTGTGGAGGAGGATGTTTGGCGCAGCAACTTTGTATCAGTAGATGAATAATAAAACAATATGGCAAAAATAGGAGCATATATGACTAGTAAGAACCAAATAGAAAATACATACCATCAATTGGTAATGGTAAAGAAAAAAATTTTAAAAAAAATTAGCTTGTTACTACGTAGTAACTACAGTTTAATTAAATTTATACTTAAAATGACTTAAGGGGAAGAAATAAGGATAAGAACTATCCTTATTATTTAGGAAGGTTTTTTATGTCTTCTAATTTTCTTAGAGTATATTGATTGAAGATAAAAACCTATAGGTAGGCTATAGACAATTGCTAACCAGTTATTAAAAAAATTACCATTAGGAGAAAAAGGCCATACGGTAATAAATATTCCTGCTAATAAACACACCTGATAATCAGATAAATATCTTTTCTTTTTTAATACAATGGATTTTAGCTGCCTGTAAGCACAATATAAAACATAACAAAAAGCACTAAATAAAAACGAAAATCCTATTATTCCTGTCTCAGCTAACAATTGTACATAAAAATTATGTGGATGAGTACTACAAGGTTTAATACCAACTGCATATTTAGGCTCAGAGCATTTAAATCTAAACATCTTAGGACCATGACCTAAGATAGGTTTATCGAGAAACATATTAAACGCTGTTCTAATATGGCTATCATGTTTCGGGGTAAATATATTTTTATATTGAGCATCTTTTACTAAACCCATGGATTTAATTGGATTTTTTATCATTCGATTTGCAAGATTATCATTAGTTAATGTTAGACCCACAATTAATACTAAACCAACTAAAAAAGTAATTAATCTAAATATTTGATATTCTTTAATTAGTATGATTATAAAAATAGTTGATATGTTTAAAAAGAAAAAAGACGTTCTTTCACCGGATATATAAATTAAAATATCGATTAGAATAAATAATATTCCTATGTAGTAAGTTTCAAATCTATATTTTTTTTTTATTAAAAATAAAGCAAAAAATAAAGGAAACAATCTTGATAAATATGAACCCATTATCAATTCATCTCCAAATAATGATGATATACGCCCACCTTTGTAAGGGAAATTTAGAATATTTGCTCCAGTAAAAAATTGAAAATATCCATCTATTACTAAAACTGAAAAACTAATAATCAATGCATAATAAAAATATTTTAAAATACTTTTATCTTTTTCAATTAAATACCATATGAGACAACTAAATAATCCTATCCTAAAGTAAAAAAGTGAGCTTTTAAAATTTAATAAGTTATCCTCTACATTTATAAAAGTTATAAGAAGACAATAAAAACAAAAAATAAAAAAAATAATTAAAGGTTTATTATTAAAATAATAAAAATTTTTAATTTTAAAAATATAAAATAAAAAATAAATAGAAAAAACTGATACAACTAAATCTGGTAAAAAAGGTCCTGTTATCAGTAAGAGCGGAAGAAAAGCCGAAATATAAATAAATGAATTGTGTATTTTAAACAATTTTAAGCTGTTATAATTTTTTTATTTTTTGGATTAAATCTATTTCTGGTATCCAATATAAAGTTGGAATATTTTAATATAAATTTGTAATCAAAAGCATCATGATCAGCAAGACAAATTACATAAGCATATTTTTTAAGATCATATCTATTTAAATTAGATTTTTTTATTTTTAAATTTTGTATATCTTTCATGTCAATTAATGGGTCATAAAAAAATACTTCATAATTCAGATTGTTTAATAAATGAAAAATCTTTACTGCTGGTGACTCTCTAAGATCAGAAATATTCTTTTTATATGCAATACCTAATAATAAAATCTTTTTACCTTTAATATTATTTCTTGAAGCATGGTCTTGTAATCTTTTAACAATATAATTTGGCATAGTGTCATTAATCTGACCTGAAAGTTCTATAAATCTTGCATAAAAATTATTTTTTTTGGCATACCAAGATAATATGTGTGGATCAACGGGTATACAGTGTCCACCCATTCCTGGACCGGGATAAAATGGCATAATTCCAAATGGTTTTGTATTTGCTAATTTTATAATTTCAAAAATGTCTAAATTAACTTTTTGAGATAAAACTTTCATCTCATTTGCAAAAGAGATATTTATTGATCTAAATACATTTTCATAACACTTTACAAATTCAGCTAATTTTATTGATGAAGCTTTTTCTGTTTTTGAGATTTTTGAATATAATTCATTAATTTTTTGTAAACATCTGTTGGTATATCCTGATACAATTTTAGGAATATTTTCAATGGTATATTTTTTGTTTGAAGGGTCAATTCGTTCTGGCGAGTAACCTAAAAAAACGTCTGTTCCAACTTTTAACCTTTGTCTTTGAAATAATGGTAAAAATAATTCTTCAGTAAGTCCAGGATAAACAGTACTTTCTAAACAAATAACCTTCCCTCTTAAATTTATTTTAGATAAATCTTCTATAAAACTATTTAATATTGAGTTATCAAGTTCTTTAGTATCTTTAATAGGTGTTGGTAAGCAGATTAAAATAAAATCTGCATTTTTGAGAGATTTAATGGAAGTGGAAAACCTAGGTTTTAATTTTAATTTTTTAATGTATGAAGATTTTATATCATCAATATAACTGATACCCTTTTTTAGTAAATCTATTTTACTTTTACTATGATCTAATCCAATAATTCTAAAAGTTCCTAATTTACTTAAATTAACAAGCAAAGGAAGGCCCACATATCCAAGTCCAATAATTGCAACTAAAGGTTTCAAGCGAAAATAATGTCTAGACATTTTTAAAAATAAACTAATTGATCACAAATTACTTTTTAATTGTTCATTTTTTTATAAAGCAATACGTTGTTTAAAAAATATCCACCATTAAAGTGAAAAAAATTATCATGCAAGAGACGATTAAAAAAAGGATGATTTTTTTTTACCAATTTGATCCAAAACCATTCTGGATATTTAAGTGAAATTATTTTATCTGAAAATAGATTTTGTTTGAAACCATTATTTACTGTTAGTTGAATAAAAATTTCATTTAATTTTTTTTCAATAAATTTACATTTATTTTTATATGAAATAGAAGCGTACTTACAAAATTCCATTAAAAAAAAAACATTCCACGAGGCATGCCTAATATCCTCACCTCTACCCTTAAACCTTGAATGATTTTTTGAATATATTGGCCGATAATCCCAATAAGACTTATTATTATAGAAATTGATATAAAAACTATCAAATAGTTGTTCTGTTTTTTTTAAGTATTTTTTATTATCATTAAATCTAAGATTCTCTATTAACGCTAAGGCAAATACATTCTGCATATTATATGGCAAAAAATCTTTATTTTTTGCATCTTTATTAAATATGTAATGATTGTAATCCTTATCATATGAATTTTCATGATATAAATAAATTTCTTCTAAAATATTATTAATTTGATTTTTAAATTTACAATCTTTTTTTAAATTATTACACAAAGAAGTCATAGAGTAAATAATCATTGAGTCTAGAACTAATAAACGTTCTGCTTTTTTTAAGTCATTATACTTTGTTGCTTTCCATTTGTCTTTTTCATATTGTTGAATTAAATTTTTTAACATTATGTTACTTTTTTTTACAATATCTTTATTTAAATAATTAAAATCTCTTATTTTTAGAAGTTCGCTAACTGCCAAAAGTTGATAAGATAAAAACCAACTTAATCTTCCATGATCATTATTAAAGAGGCTATAATTTTCATTAAAATATTTATGATATA
>Ga0208646_1001737_pt1 | contig 9957 bp, 7 predicted proteins | sample AntAceMetag02UK8_FD_184762 | JGI IMG/M metagenome (GOLD analysis project Ga0208646, IMG submission 184762) | Saline lake microbial communities from Ace Lake, Antarctica - Antarctic Ace Lake Metagenome 02UK8 (SPAdes) (version 2) | ecosystem: Environmental > Aquatic > Non-marine Saline and Alkaline...
ACACTTGTATTAATTGGCGCTCTTAGCTCAGCTGGATAGAGCATCGGTTTTCTAAACCGAGGGTCGGTGGTTCGAGTCCACCAGAGCGCACCATTACTAGATATTACATCCAACTTTTACTGCGACACTACATATAGGTAGAATGGTTCTAATAAGGTCTATTTTACTTTTATGATTTTCATAAAATGATAAACACTTCAATTAATTCAAATCATTTTGAATTAATTGTTAACAAATAAATAAACTAAAAAGAGGAATATAAATGTTTAAATACTCAAAAAAATTATTTGCCATTTTAGCTGCCGCTTCTATGCTTTTTGTTGTCGCTTGCGAACAACAAGGGGGAAAACAGTCAAAAGGTAAATCAAAAACTCTTAAGAATACTCAAAGTAAAGGTTTCGTAAGATGTGGTGTATCTCAAGGTCTACCTGGATTTTCAAATGCTGATGCAGCTGGAAATTGGACAGGTGTTGATGTTGATGTATGTAGAGCAGTTGCTGCTGCAGTACTAGGTGATGCGAACAAAGTTAAATACACTCCACTAAGTGCTAAAGAAAGATTTACAGCTCTAACTTCTGGTGAGATTGATATCTTATCAAGAAACACAACTTGGACACTTTCTAGAGATGCTGACATTGGTTTAACATTCGTTGGAGTTAACTTCTACGATGGCCAAGGTTTCATGGTAAGAAAAGACTCAGGAATTACTTCTACGAGCCAATTCAAAAATGGAATTTCAGCATGTACTAACATTGGAACTACAACTGAACTAAACATGAGAGACTTCTTTAATTCAAAAGGAATTTCTTATGAGCCAGTTGCTTTCGAAAAAGCTGATGAAGTTGTTGCAGCTTATGACTCAGGCAGATGTGATACTTACACAACTGATAAATCTGGTCTAGCAGCACAAAGAACAAAAATGACTAACCCTGATGACCATATAGTGTTACCAGAGACTATCTCTAAAGAGCCTCTAGGACCTGTTGTACGTCAAGGTGATGCAGTTTGGGAAGACATCGTAAGATGGTCTCTAAACGTAATGATTGAAGCTGAAGAATATGGAATATCTTCTTCAAATGCTGACATGATGAAAACTTCAGAAAACCCAGCAGTTAAAAGATTAGTGGGTACTGAAGGTGAATTAGGTTCGTATTTAGGTCTAGATCAAGACTGGAGCTTAAGAATTATTAAGCAAGTTGGAAACTATGGTGAAAGTTATAAGAGAAATATAGCTGACACTGGTATTTTACCTGACAGAGGTCCAAACAATATTTGGACTCAAGGCGGACTATTATACACTCCACCAGCTAGATAATTATTATCTAAAATAATTTAAAAAGGGCTAGATTTATCTAGCCCTTTTTTTATAATACTTCACAAATGAAATTAAAAAAAATTCTTCCACAACTATTAACTTTACTATTTATAATTTTAGTATTTGGTTTCTTTACCATGAACGCTCAAGAGAATATGGGCGCAAGAGGTTTAGAATTTGGTTTTGGTTTCCTAAAAACTCAAGCTTCTTTTGATATACAGTTTTCTCTAATAGATTATGACGGTTCTCATACGTACGCTAGAGCCTACTTGGTTGGTTTACTAAATACACTTTTAGTAGCTTTTATAGGAATTATTTTAGCTACATTATTAGGTGCTGTTATAGGTGTTGCACGTTTATCACCAAATTATTTAATCAGAAAAACTGCCTCTTTCTACATAGAGTTTTTTAGAAATATTCCCTTATTATTACAAATTTTCTTTTGGTATTTTGCTGCGTTAAGAGCCCTACCAATGCTTGAAGATGCTCCTATGTTATTAAACTCATCTTTTATGACGATCAAAGGACTTTATACACCAGCTCCAATTTGGACAAATTTTGATGTTTTTTTTACAACAATAATTGCTGCAATGATTATAATTTTTTTCTTTGCAAGATATGCAAAAAAGAAACAAGAGCAAGAGGGTAAACGATTGCCTGTATTTTTCATATCTTTGGCAATTTTTATATTTTTGCCATTACTAACTTTTTTAATTGGTGGTGTAGATTTATCTTGGAGTTATCCTGTAATTAGACAGATGTCTCAATCATCATATACTTTTGATGGTGGTTTAAAAATACCACCTGAATTAATTGCTCTTACTCTTGCTCTTACTCTTTATACAGCAACATTTATTGCTGAAAATGTTAGAGCTGGTATCCAAGGGATTGGTAAAGGTCAAAAAGAGGCAGCAGCCTCAATCGGTCTTACTCCAAATCAAGTTTTAAAATTAGTAATCATGCCTCAAGCATTAAGAATTATTATTCCACCAACAACTAATCAATATTTAAACTTAACTAAAAACTCATCTCTAGCTGCAGCTATCGCGTATCCTGATTTAGTTTTAGTTTTTGCTGGTACTGCAATGATGCAAACGGGTAGAGCTATAGAAATTGTAGGAATTACTATGGCAACTTATTTGACTATTAGTTTGGGTATTTCATTATTAATGAACTGGTACAATAAAAGAATAGCGATACAGGAAAAATGATGAGCATAAACAAATTTAATATATTAAAATTTAATCATCACAAAAATAGAAATATTTCTTTAATTTTAGGTGTCTTATTTTTTTCAGTTGGAATCATAGATTTTTATTTAAATAACTATTTTAATACGAATATTACTTCTTTTTTACCTAGAATTATTAATTTTTTTACACCGTTAATTTTTGGAGTTATTGGGCTTCATTTAATTAGAATAGAATTTTCAGGTATAAAGATTTTAGATAGTCTCAATAAAAATATTAACACAACTAATTTCAATGCTGCATTAAGCGTATCTATAATTTTACTTATAATTTTTGGACTACCTCCATTATTAAATTGGCTTATCCTAGATGCCAATTTTACTGGTGATAGCAAAGAAGCTTGTACTGGTGGTGGGGCTTGTTGGGTTTATATCAAAGTTTGGTTTAATAGATTTATGTACGGAATGTACCCCAATGCAGAACAATGGAGAGTTAATTTAACATTTATTGCTGTCCTTGTATTTATGGCAGCTGGTTTTTTTACTCCAACAAGACTTAGGAATTATCTATCTTTATATTATGTTCTTATTTTACCTATTATTTCCTTTATCTTAATCTACTTTATAGTATCTGGGGGTTCATTTGGATTAGTGTGGGTAGAAACAGGTGCTTGGGGAGGTTTATCTTTAACTTTTATGGTATCTTTCTTTTCTCTAATTTTTTGTTTCCCTTTAGGCATGATGTTGGCTCTTGGAAGAAGGTCTAACTTACCTATTGTTAAATATTCATCACTTTCTTTTATAGAATTTTGGAGGGGCGTACCTTTAATTACAGTACTATTTATGTCTGCAGTAATGTTCCCTATGTTTTTACCTGATGGAACTTACATTGATAAATTAATTAGAGTCGTTGTCGCTATCACTTTATTTGAAGCTGCTTACACTGCAGAAGTTATAAGAGGAGGTCTACAGGCGCTACCAAGAGGCCAATATGATGCTGCTAAATCTCTTGGTATGGGTTATTGGAGAATGCATGTTTTTGTTATTCTTCCTCAAGCATTAAAATTAGTAATACCGGGTATTGCAAATACATTCTTAGCTCTTATAAAAGATACGCCTCTAATATTTGTTGTTGGTCTTCTGGAGTTAGTTGGAATGTTAAACTTGGCTAAGACAAATCCTAAATGGCTTGGTTTTTCAATGGAGGGTTATGTATTTGCTGGAATAATATTCTGGATTATTTGTTATAGTATGAGTAAATATAGTCAAAATTTAGAATTAAAATATAAAACAGATAGATAATTATGTCAGATTCAATTATTCAAATACAAAAAGTTAATAAATGGTTTGGTGATTTTCAGGTTTTAAAAGATATCGACCTTGAGGTTAAACCAAAAGAAAAAATTGTTGTTTGTGGACCATCTGGATCTGGAAAATCTACTTTAATAAGATGTATCAACAGATTAGAAGAACATCAAAAAGGAACTATTATAGTTGATGGAACTGAAATATCAGAAGACACAAAAAATATAGAACAAGTTAGAGCTGAAGTTGGAATGGTTTTTCAACAGTTTAATTTATTTCCTCATTTGTCTATTTTAGATAATTGCACATTAGCACCAATCTGGGTAAAAAAAATGTCAAAGAAAGATGCTGAAAAATTAGCCTTAGAGCACTTAGAAAGAGTACAAATTTTAGACCAAGCTCAAAAATTCCCAGGTCAATTGTCAGGTGGTCAACAACAAAGGGTTGCTATTGCTAGAGCACTTTGTATGGAACCTAAAATTATGTTATTTGACGAACCTACATCAGCATTAGATCCTGAAATGATCAAAGAAGTACTTGATGTTATGGTTAATTTAGCAAAACAAGGAATGACTATGATCGTTGTAACCCATGAAATGGGATTTGCTAAAGAAGTTGCTGATCAAATGATCTTTATGGATGAAGGAATGATTGTAGAAAAAGCAACAACCAAAGACTTTTTTGCCAATCCCAAAAGTGATCGTACAAAACTATTCTTAAGTCAAATTTTATAAGCTCCAATTAGCTATATTGCTCAACACTTATATTTTTAAGATATATTTATAATATCTTGACACAATTTATAATTTTGTATCTAATTTTCTAAAATAAAGAAATTTTTCTGTTGCGATAACATCTAAAAATTAGTTGAATAGGATTTTTAAAACTAACTTTAAGAGGGGTCTTAATGGAAGATAATTTCAACAAACATTTAGGTAACAAGTTAAAGCTAAGAAGATTAGCTTTAGGTCTTACGCAAACAAAAGTAGCAAAAGCAATTAATGTTACATTTCAACAAATTCAAAAATATGAAAAAGGAACTAATGGGGTTAGCTCCATAAGACTGCTTCAGTTAGCAAATTATTTAAAAATTCCAGTAAATTATTTTTTCGAAGATTTTTCAGAATATCTAATAAATCTGGAAAGATCTCAAGAAGGCCATATGAATGTAAATTATAATTTTTTAGTTAAATTGTATTCTGAGCTTAATAATGATCAAAAACTAAAGTTTAGTAAATCTTTACAAGTTTCAAATATTGGAATTTCAAAAGTAGGTTAATATAAAGATTTATTTAAGACCCTAATTTAGTCTAATCACTTATAAAATTTATTTATAATATAATTTCTGTATCACACATATAAATTTAAGCAAAAATAATCTTAATAAGGTTTTTATCAAAATATTGAAGGTAAGTTTTTTGGCTCCTCGGGTAGGACTCGAACCTACGACCAATTGATTAACAGTCAACTGCTCTACCAACTGAGCTACCGAGGAATATCAAAATCACAATCTACTTTTTTTTTAAAGTAAAACAAGATTTTTTTTGGAGGCAACGCCCAGAATCGAACTGGGATACAAGGATTTGCAATCCTCTGCGTAACCATTCCGCCACGTTGCCCTCACATCTCATAATAAATCAAATAGTGAACCTTTTATATATAAAATATTAATAATTAGTCTACCAAATAAGCTACCAAATTGATTATTGTTAATTGATATTATTAAATTATAAACTTATGAATACCTTATGAGTAATGATAAATACATACATTCTGATGTTGAAGATAAGATTTACTCTTATTGGGAAAAAAATAATTTATTTAAACCCACAACAAATAAAAAGAAATTTTCAGTAGTTATACCTCCGCCCAATGTAACAGGTAGCCTTCATATGGGGCACGCTTTGAATAATTCAATTCAAGATCTTTTGGTTAGATACCACCGTATGAATAATTATGAAACACTATGGCAACCAGGAACAGACCATGCGGGCATTGCCACACAGGCTTTAGTAGAGAAAAAATTAACCGCTGAAGGTATTGATAAAAATGAAATTGGAAGAGAAAAGTTTATAGAAAAGGTTTGGGACTGGAAAGAAGAGCATGGTGACATTATTTTAAATCAGCTAAAAAAACTAGGTTGCTCTTGTGATTGGTCGAGAAATGCTTTTACAATGGATGAAAACCTTTCAAAATCTGTTTTAAAAGTTTTTGTAGAACTTTACAAAAAAGGTTTAATCTATAAAGATAAAAAACTAGTTAATTGGGATACGGTTTTAAAAACTGCAATATCTGATTTAGAAGTAGATCAAAGAGAAGTTAATTCTAAAATTTATTATATTCAATATCCCATTGAAGGTTCTAGTGACTTTATAACCATAGCAACAACAAGACCTGAAACCATGTTGGGTGATACAGCTATTGCTGTAAATCCAAAAGATGATCGATTTAAACATTTGGTTGGTAAATTTGTAACAGTTCCAATTGTTGGAAGAAAAATTAAAATTATTGAAGACGATTATGCTGATCCAGAACTGGGAACAGGTGCTTTAAAGATAACACCAGCCCATGATTTTAATGACTATGAAGTTGGACAAAGAAATAATTTAGAAATCATAAATATCTTTACTGAAGGTGGCAAAGTAAACGAAAATGCTCCTAAAGAATATATTGGACTTGATAGATTTGAAGCTAGAAAAAGAATTTTAAAAGAACTTAAAGAAAAAGATTTTTTTGTTAAGGAAGAAAATATAAAGAATAAAGTCCCTTATGGAGATAGGTCTAATTCGATAATTGAGCCTTTTTTAACTGAACAATGGTTTGTAGATGCAAAAAAACTATCAATTAAAGCTAAAGATATAGTTAACTCAAAAAAAACTAATTTTTTTCCTTCTAATTGGTCAAAAACTTATTTTCAGTGGATGAATAATATTGAACCATGGTGTATTTCAAGACAGCTTTGGTGGGGACATCAAATACCAGCATGGTATGGTCCAGATAAAAAGATCTTTGTTGCAACAAATGAAGATGAAGCAAAAGCTGAAGCTAAAAAATTTTACAATAAAAAAGATGTAGATTTAATTCGTGACCCAGATGTATTAGATACTTGGTTTTCATCAGGTTTATGGCCTTTTGCTACACTAGGGTGGCCTGACAATAAAGAATATGTTGATAAATTTTATCCAACATCAGTACTTGTTACAGGGTTTGATATTATATTTTTTTGGGTGGCACGTATGATTATGTTTGGAATGGAGTTTCTAGACAAAGAACCTTTTAAAGATATTTATGTTCACGCACTTGTTAAAGATGAGAAGGGACAAAAAATGTCCAAATCTAAAGGGAATGTAATTAACCCTTTAGACTTAATTGAAAAATATAGTGCAGATGCTTTAAGATTTACTCTTTTATCAATGGCATCACCTGGCACTGATGTAAAACTTTCTGAAGATAGAGTTAAGGGATATAGAAATTTCTTAAATAAATTATGGAATGCAAACAATTTTTTAATTACCAATAATTGTGATTTTTCTAAAATTGAAGAAAAACCAAATTTAGCAATTAATATTAACAAATGGATTTATTCTGAACTAATAGAAACTAAAGACAAAATTGAAAAAAACTTAAAAGATTATAGATTTGATGAAGCTGCAAAAAATGCTTATCAATTTACTTGGCACTCTTATTGTGATTGGTATTTAGAGTTATCTAAAACAATACTATTTTCAGAGGATGAAAAAGCAAAAGATGAAGTAAGACAAGTATCAGCCTATATATTTAAACAAATATTAATTTTATTACATCCATTTATACCGTTTGTTACTGAAGAAATTTGGCTAAATAATAAATTTGATAACTCAGGTAAAGATTTTCTAATGTTGGCTAATTGGCCAATTGGAAAATCAGACAAGGATTCAAGCACAAATCAAGTTGAAAAAATTATTAGTATTATCTCTGAATTAAGATCATTTAAAAATGAATTAAGTGTAAGCCCTGGGTCTTTTATAGATATTTCGGTGGAGAGTATTAGTGAAAAAGAACAATCGTTTTTTACTGAAAATGAAATCATTCTAAAAAAATTAGGTCGAATTAATAATCTTTTTGATAAAGATTTAAAAAAACCTGCTGCGACATTAATGGTTTCTGGTGATTTATTTAAAGTTTATTTTGCGGAAGATGTTGATTTAGAACTAATCAAAGAAAACTTAAAAACTAGGCAGGGTAAATACCAAGAAGAAATGAATAAAATATCACAAAGATTAGATAATAAAGGATTTGTTGATAGAGCACCAAAAGATATTGTTGAACAAGAAAAAACTAATTATAATAATTTAGAAAATGATATTAAAAGAATATCAGTAACAATAGAAAGTTTATAATGGCAAAATTTAATAAAAAAAAATTACCAAGCAGACATACTTCATTAGGTGCTGATAGAGCTCCACATAGATCTTTTTATTATGCGATGGGTGAAACAGAAAAAGATGTAGCAAAACCATTTGTTGGTGTTGTTTCAACTTGGAATGAAGCTGCTCCTTGTAATATTGCTTTAATGAGACAAGCTCAATCTGTTAAAAAAGGTGTTAGAGCTTCAGGTGGAACTCCTAGAGAATTTTGTACAATAACTGTAACTGATGGTATTGCCATGGGCCATGAAGGAATGAAGTCTTCTTTAATTTCTCGTGAGATAATTGCCGACTCAACTGAACTTACTGTACGTGGTCATTGTTATGATGCTTTAGTAGGTATAGCTGGTTGTGATAAATCTTTACCAGCTTTGATGATGGCAATGGTTAGATTAAATGTTCCAAGTGTGTTTATTTATGGTGGTTCAATACTCCCAGGTCAATATAAAGGCAAAGATGTAACTGTTGTTGATGTTTTCGAAGCAGTTGGAAAACACTCAGCTGGAAAAATGTCCGCTAAAGAATTAAGAAAATTAGAGTTAGTTGCATGTCCAAGTGCTGGTGCTTGTGGAGGGCAATTTACTGCAAATACTATGGCGTGTGTTTCTGAAGCTATAGGTTTAGCCTTACCTTATTCAGCTGGAACACCTGCTCCATACGAAGAACGTGATAAATATGCATTATTGAGTGGAAAGACTGTAATGAATTTATTAGAAAAAAATATTCGTCCAAGAGATATTGTTACAAAAAAATCTTTAGAAAATGCTGCAACAATTGTTGCTGCTACTGGTGGATCGACTAATGCAGCGTTACACTTACCAGCTATTGCTAATGAAATTGGAATTAAGTTTGATTTGATGGATGTAGCAAAAATCTTTAAAAAAACCCCATACCTTGCTGATTTAAAACCTGGTGGAAAATATGTTGCAAAAGATATGTGGTTAGCTGGTGGAGTTCCTATGTTATTAAAAACTCTTTTTGATGGTGGTTTTATACATGGTGATTGCATGACGGTTACTGGAAAAACAATGAAACAAAATTTAAAAAATATTAAATTTAATCCTAAGCAAAAAGTTTTAAGAGCTTATGATAATCCTTTATCACCAGATGGTGGTGTTGTTGGCCTTAAAGGTAACTTAGCTCCTGATGGTGGTATTGTTAAAATTGCTGGTTTAAAGAAATTACAATTTACTGGTAAAGCTAGATGTTTTGATAATGAAGAAGCTGCAATGGCTTGTGTACAAAAGAAAAAATATAAAGAAGGCGATGTAATTATCATCCGTTATGAAGGACCAGTTGGTGGTCCTGGTATGAGAGAAATGCTATCAACAACAGGTGCTATTTATGGTCAAGGTATGGGCGAGAAGGTTGCCCTAATTACTGACGGAAGGTTTTCAGGTGCTACTAGAGGTTTTTGCGTAGGTCATGTTGGCCCTGAGGCGGCTTTAGGAGGCCCTTTAGCTCTTTTACGTAATGGTGATGTAATTGATATAGATGCCAAAAAAGGGACTATTAACGTTAGATTAACTAAATCGCAATTAGCTACAAGACGAAAACAGTGGAAAGCAAAAAAATCAAGCTTTGGATCTGGTACTATTTGGAAATACGCTCAAACAGTAGGTCCTGCATATTTAGGTGCAGCAACACATCCAGGTAAAAGAAAAGAAGTAAAAGTTTACGCTGATATTTAATGAAAATTAGACCCGTTATATTATGTGGCGGAGCAGGAACTAGACTTTGGC
>Ga0208646_1001743_pt1 | contig 9931 bp, 4 predicted proteins | sample AntAceMetag02UK8_FD_184762 | JGI IMG/M metagenome (GOLD analysis project Ga0208646, IMG submission 184762) | Saline lake microbial communities from Ace Lake, Antarctica - Antarctic Ace Lake Metagenome 02UK8 (SPAdes) (version 2) | ecosystem: Environmental > Aquatic > Non-marine Saline and Alkaline...
AGCTTCATCAGTTAATGTATCTTCTACATTTGCTACAGCACCTGAAACTGTTGTTAGGTTATTAGCATCTGCTGTAAATATTTTTGAAGCAGCAGTCGTACCTAATGTTGCAAGATCAGAATAATTTAATTCTGCTGCTGTAGCTGAAACATTAGTGCCACCAATATCAAGAGTAGTCATTTGAACTTCTCCTGCTACTGTAAGAATAGCACTACCAACTGTCATTAAATCTGTATCACCTGTGTGACCAATGGTTGTCCCATTAATAATTACATTATCTACAGTTAAAGTTGTTAAAGTTCCTACACTTGTAATATTTGTTTGTGCGGCAGTTGTCAATGTCAAATCTGACATATAAGTTTTAAGTGTCGTAGCACTTGTAACTTTCATAGCACCACCGTCATTATGAAGTATACCATCTCCATCTGCAAAGGCAGTAGTTCCTACCGTTGCGCCACCGTCTATTAAATTAATTTCAGCAGCAGTAGAAGTTACAGCAGTTGAACCTAGAACTAATTGACCGTCAGGTATTACTGCTCTTGCACCACCATTGAATATTAAATCATCAACAGAAGTATCCCAAGTAAGATTTGCTGAAGCCGTATCTCCATAAATTATTATATCGTAACCTTGGTCGTTAGCACCAATCGTTAATGCAGCGTCTAGTTGAACAGCACCGTCAATATCAACAGCATCTAAATTTGTTGTTCCTACTAGTGTTGTTGTACCTGTTACAATTAAACTATCAGCAGATTCATCCCAAAGTAAAGATTTACCTGCAGTTGCACCAAATAATTTTACATCATAACCGGTATCATTAACACCGACTGTAATCGTACTATTAAATTGAGAAGCACCAGCGATATCAATTGCACCTGATATATCTAAAGTTGCGGCGTCTAACTCACCAGAGATTGTTAAGTTTCTTTGTCCTGTCGTATCTATACTAGCATCCGTAGTAACCACTTTAGAAGCAATTGCTGTACCAGCAGTTAGACCATCTAATAATTCTAGTTCTGCCTCAGCAAGAACAGCACTACCAGCCGTAAATCCTGTTCCAGTCACAATGCCACTTGAAGTAATTGCACCAGAATTAACTGTACTATTAAATGTAGCAGCACCAGCCGCTGACATATCTAAAGTTAATGCTGTGATAGTTGCACCACCATCATTACCTTTGATTAAAATATCTTTATCTGAAACACTTGACTTAATAACTAAATCAGAAGTTGCGTTTGTAATTTCACCTATTGTTGTTCCACCAGCCTTGAAGAATATATCATTCCCACCAGCGTCTAGTATAATATCTCCAGATGAATCTAAAGTTATATCAGTACCATCATTTGTAATTGTGTCTAGTGCTATTGAACCAACATTTGTAATATTGAAGTCACCAAAATTTGTTGTACCGCCAACTGTTAGATCACCCACAACTGTTAAGTTATCAGCAATTGAAACTTCGGAAGTTGTGTGTCCTAATGTAATTGCAATGCCAGATGTAAGAGTAGCAACTCTTAAAGCACCAACAGCATTTGCAATGTATGAATTTGTTCCATCATGATAAACTTGTAAATCATCACCTGTACCAGCAACAAATTTTATACTATCTAAATTATGATAACCAGTCGATTTAATTGTAGTTATATCTGTACCACCAACTTTAATATCTATTTCATCATCTGTGTCAGCAGTAATAGTTGTATCAGCATCTAAATCTAAAATAAACTCAACACCATTTAAATCTAAAATATTTTGTTGAACTGATTCTCCTAGATAATGTATGTAAGTCGTTGCGTTTGGAGCTGAAGTAAATATTATATTTGTTCCACCACCTGATATTGTATATCCAACATCTGGTTGTAATACCACAGCATTAACACTTACTATAATGGCAGTTGTAGAAGCTATTCCATGCGTTAAAGCAAATGTAGTTGTGCTACCATCATGAGCTATGATTTGCTTTGTAAAAAATCCGTTAAGGGGTTCTCGTCCTATATATGCCATTTTTTATATTTCTCTTTGTTTAGTTATATTTGTTTCCATTATGCTATTGTCGCAATCGGTGTAGAAGTGACTGTTGCTAACCATGTTGAGTTAGTTCCATCATCTGATACACATTGAAGTTTTACTCTAGCGTTAATTGTTGTACTTGCTACAAGTGTTAAAGTATCACCAGCAACATCTGAAGCAGTATTAGCCGCAGCACCTGCTACTAAATCAATATATCCATAAAAATTAGATACAGCAGAACCTGGTAATACAAAAGTAGTAGTTACTGAACCGCCAACAGCAGTAAGAACTACAAACTCATAATATACTCCAACGTTAGCTGTACTTAGTGCTGGCATATTAACTATGTTATCTGCCACTCCATTAATCAAGAATAAAGATCCTGATTGAGCTCTTGTTAATGTAATTGTAGCTGCACCTGCTGAATTTAAACTAGTGACAATTGGTCTTTTATTAGTTGATGACCATGATAACGTACCACTACCATCAGTTTGAAGAAGTTGTTCCGCACTACCATCTGCTAAAGGTAATACATAAGATATACTTGCCGTAACATTACCTGCTTTAAATCCTGTGTAGTTAGTTCCTAAATCTGTGTCTTCATAAAATCTTAACTCTCCAGGTCCTGCAGCTGCACCACTTATAGCAACATAGTTGGCATCGTTAATTTCTAAAATTTTGTTTCCATCATATTGTTGAAAGGTGATATCTTTACCATCAACCATCGGTTTAACAATGGTATCACCAGAACTATTTGAAAAAGAAAAATGCTCAACACCAGCAATCTTAAAATCAATTCTATCGTCTGTATCTGCTGTGATTGTAGTATCTTGATTGGCGTCTAAAATTAATTCTACACCATTCAAGTCAACCGCTGCAGTAAAATCTGCTAATTTCGCAGAAGTAATTGTAGAGTCTGTAATTCCTGTTGTTCCTGATATTGTTGATAGTGCCATGTTTTACCTTTTTATTCTTTTAATACTATTTATAAGTTTATCCCAGAGCAGCTGCTATTGCAGTTGAAAATGCATTTGTAGCCGCACTTGCTGATGTTATTAGTGTACCTGTTTCATTAGGTATTGTAATTACTCTATCTGCTGTTGGATCCACTACTGTAAGTGTAGTTTCGTATGCGTCAGCAGTTGATCCTTCAAATATAATACTAGAATCTGATAATGTCAAAGTTGTGGCAGTAGCCGCAGTAATTGTAGGTGAATTTAAAGTAGGACTTGTTAAAGTTTTGTTTGTTAAAGTTGAAGTACTAGTCAAAGTTACCACATCTGTTGCAGTTGTAATTGTTATACTATTACCCGATCCACTTGTAGTTATATTTGTACCCCCAGCAATAGTTAATGTTTCAGAATCTAAATCAATTGCAATCGTTCCACTATCAGAAGTTACATCTAAATCTTGTGCTGTAATAGTAGCATCAACATATGCTTTAATAGATTGTTGAGAAGCTAATTTTGTAGCAGAATTAGAATTTAAATCGTCTTCATCAAGAAAAGCGGTACCTGAAATAGCTGTATTCAATACAGCACTTGTTAAAGTAGGACTAGTAAGTGTTTTGTTTGTTAAAGTCTGTGTAGCAGTTGTAGTCACTACTGTTCCACTTGCGTCTGGGAAAGTAATTGTTCTATCTGCTGTAGGATCAGTAATTGCTAAAATTGTTTCATATGCGTCAGCAGTATCACCCTCAAAAGTCAATTGAGTTTCAAAAACAGCCGTACCTGCTTTAATAGCATTTACTTCTGTATTTATAGCCGTAATTGCTTCAACTATGTCCGTTGAAGACGCAATAACACCACTCGCACCTGTTAAACTTGCTATATCTCCGACATCTGTTGCCGTTGAGTTATATGTTGTTCTCAGCGTGTCTAGTGTATCTGTACTTGCTACTGTTCTATCTGCCATAATACTATTTATCTATCCTAATGCAATGACCCTAACAATATGATTTGATCTATTAGCGTGTGTTGCTGTTGTTAATAATGTCATTGTTTCATTTGGTATTGTAATTATGTTATCTGCTGTAGGATTTTGTGGTATTAAAGTTGTTTCATATGCGTCAGCAGTTGCACCTTCAAATATGACACCTCCACTACCTATTTGCATTCCACTATTTGTACCTGTAAAATTAAATACATTAAGTATAGGACTTGTAAAAGTTTTATTTATTAAAGTTTGCGATTCATCATCTCTTACCACATTTGAACTTAAATTAATTGTTACCGTATTACTACTTGCGGATGTTGTAATATTTGTTCCCCCAGCAATAGTTAATGTTTCCGAATCCATTGTGATTTGTCCTGATCCACTATCACCAGCAAAATTCACATCCATATCAGTATCAATTGTATTATCTACATATGCCTTAATACTTTGTTGTGTTGCAACTTTTGTTGCTGAATTACTTGCCATATTGTCTTCATCTAATATAGCACTACCACTAATACCTGTATTTAAAACAGCACTTGTTAAAGTAGGACTCGTTAAAGTTTTGTTTGTAGATGTGTCCGAAGTATCTGCTAATAATATTGTACCATTAGCGTCTGGTAAAGTATGAGTACGATCAGCAGTAGGTTCTGTAAAAGTTATAGTTGTTTCATAAGCGTCATCTGTTGCACCTTCAAAAGTCATAACACGACCAGGAAATATAAATGCATCCGTTTTAATTTCAGGCAATTCAGCATTGATTAATACAATTGCCTCAACAACATCTGTAGCAGAAGCAATATAACCAGTTGCATCCAATAAGTCTTGAATATCTCCAACGTCAGCCGCTGTACCATTCAATTCTGTTCTAAATTCGTTTAATGTATTTCCTAATCCTATACTTCTATCTGCCATTTTTTATCTCTACTAGTAAATCTTTTATTTCTCTCATTTCATTTTTTAAACTATTCACTTCACGAACAACATCTCTCATTTCGTCATCTTTTTTTGATTGTTTTGCTTTTCTAATCATGTAACGAGCATAAGCATCCGAATCTGTATTAACGATTGCCTGTGATTTTAAATCTCGAACTAAATGTGTATGACCTTTTACTTTTACAACTGACATACGATTAAACTGCCAAAGCAATTCCTCTTAAATCTTTAACTCTTGGTGGATAAGAACTTACAGTTCCTTTCATAACAAGTTTAATTTGAAATGACGTGAATTTTGTTAGATCACTTGCACTATATTGATATTCTCTAAATGTTACATTATCATCACTAGGTGCAATTTCTTTATCAGGAGAACCATCATCATTGAAAGCAGTCCAGATTGTATCTTTTAAACTTCTTGAATCATCTGCATTTGATAATCTAAAATACATCTCTACTTCGGAAGTTCCTGGTATGTAGGCAGATATACGAACATCCAATGAAGTTGACTCATTTGCCAATTGTATAGGTCTAGTTATGTATTTAGCAGGTGAACTACCACCACTTTTAGCCGTATCGGCAATAAATCCTGCTGTTGTTCCTGATACAGGATTAAATAAATGATTTCTTATTAAGTGACAACTTAATCTTGAAGTATCAATTACAGGTGAAATATTATCACTACCTGTAGGTGTTTTAATAGTAATAGCTTGTGCTAAAGATTTACTACCTGACATCTCATTTGTTTCATTAATTGCAGAAGCTACAATTGCTGGAGCAGTCAGATAAAAGTCTTCGTTTAATTCTATAGCTTTTTGTTTTGAAACTGTTGTTAAACTAAATTCTGTTTCACCACCCTCTAGTGTCTTACCACTAGTTGTTCTTAATTGGGAGCTAATTTCTGTTCCTGGCGGTTGAATAACACCAGCAATAGGTTTAATAACATCATACATGATATTTCTAGTGACAGTCACAGCAGTGCTACCAATATCTCCTGTTGCAGTAGCAGTGTCAGAATTTTGAGCGGTTACTGTATAAGAGTGTAATTTAATATTATCTATTGTAGTATATGTGCCATTAATATTAGTTGAAGCAATACCGTTAAATGTTCCAGAAGGAACACCGGCGATAGTCACGTTGTTAGCTGTACTATGCATACCATGATTTCTATGATGTATAGTTATTACTGCTGACGAAGCAGTTGTTGTAATAGGATTTTGTTTCAATGTTTTTACAGGTACAACATCATTAACTAATTGTACAGTACCTTGTGTGTTCTCTGTAAATTTACAACGATTAATTTTAAACTTGACATCTTCATTTTGTTCAGACGTCCATGTAGAAGCATTCTGAGATTTGAACATACTTCCAAGATATGGTTGTTGAGATATTAATCTTGCACCATCTAAAGTTGTTTGACCTAATCTTGAAGTGTACATTAGATATTCATCATTATTTGTAATTACACAAAACGCATATTCAATTCCATTCTGTAAGAATACAGGACTTGGGAATGTAAATTTAGTGGCAGCCGAAGCGTCATCTGATACCGTTATATCAGTTGCCTGTACTACTTTTTGAGCAAAAGGTACAACTGTCGTAGTTGGATATCCGTTCACCATTGTTCTTATCTGTAAAGTCACAGGCATTGTACTTGATTTACTTTTGAAATAAACCTCAATACTTGAAACAAAAAGACCATTAGGTTTATCTACCATGAAAGATTGACATACTGGATCGAACCAAGCACCAGTGTTATCTCTAACAACTCTTGTTCCTTGAGCGCCAATAATCTGACTTGTATCAGTTGATGTTGTTCTCTGTACTACTGTTTCTCTAGTCGACATAACTGTTCCTTGAACAGTTTGAATCATTCCTTTTGCCGTATAATCTGTTTCTGCGGAAGTAGTTATAAGTCCGTCAACTTTTGAATTTGTTGAACTTGAAGTTAATCTGAATACTCTTTTACCAACTCTCCATTTTGGATTTGTAGAAACTGTTGGTGTTGGTATTGAGAATACACCTGTAGCTGATCCTGCAGCGTCTGTCGTTAGAGCAGCACCTGCTGATGATCCAGTCGGTGTAACATATATTGAAACATCTTCACTATCAAAGAATGGGAAAATTCTTGTACCTGGTTTCATTCCACTTGCAGTAAATGAAATATCTCTTGCTCTTATGAAAGTTGCAAAAGCAACTTGTACAACTCTATTACCTATGCTTGTATTTCTTAATCCACCAGGTTGTAAAGTTGTTCTTGTACCTGTTCTTGTTCTATTATTAACTTCTTGTGTATCTACTGTTGTTCTATTTACATCTCTAATAAATGGCCAGTTTGGTCTTCTATCTCTACCACTTGTAGTTTCTTCTGTACCGGCAATATCTACACTTGACCAGTTATTATTCCATTCATCCCAGACAGTACCTAAATTTAATTCTTGTACAGCTTCTCCAGCACTATTTGTTAGTGTATCAAACACTCCAGGAATTTCAATTGTCATCTCTGGTAAAACTTCTGTTTCCATCCAGTCATCTTGATCTGGATCGATTACAACATTTCCTACAAACGATATAGTATCGTATGGGTTTAGATTAACAGTTGTACTAGCATATTGTTGTTCTATCTCTGTAAATTCTGTATATGGTAAAGTGATTAGATCACCGGTTTTTTGATAACCATTTGTTGTTCTAATCGTGTCTGTCATTGCAGTAGAACTACCTAATGCAGAATCAGATTCAATTAAGTTAGAGTTATCCATGTGGTGTGAAGGTCTTAATTCACCTTTTGCCATATCCATAGATATAGAATAATCATTATCACTTACATCACCGATACCGTGACCTGTAAAGTTATCTACAATAATACCGTTTTTGAATCTATCAAATCCATCAGCGTCTTGTATCTGTAAACCTTGAGCCGATGCTTCAAGTAAACTCAATTGAGTATAGAACTCTATGTTTTCAATTCTTTTATGCAACCCACCAATATCTCTCATTGTATATCTTCTATTATCGATTGCCTTAATTTCTATTGTTGAAGTATCAAATGTGTAAGCAGGCATAAAAACATCATAAAGATGAATAGCGTCTTTCATCTGTTCACCATAACCTGGTTCAATTGCAGAAGCGCCAAGTACAACTTTAAATTCACCTCTTGTAGATAAATAAACTCTTCCTCTTTTTGATAGATAATATTCTAAATCAGCAGTGACATCTGTATTAATCTTACAGAATTCTATAACAGAAGCGCCAGCGCCATCAAATGATCTGTTTACTCCACCAGAGTTTATTGTAGAGGCGTTATCAACTCTTGGTCTAAAGTCTAAACAATCTCTTAAAGAAAATTGTTGACCACTAATATCAGAAGTATATCCAGGAATATCATCATATGTAAACCCAGAATAACTATCAACACTAAAGAAGTTTCCAGCGCCGTGTTCAAAGTAATCATAGTTAATTAATAGTCTACCAGTTGGATTTACTTTGTCATTTTTTAATTTTAATCTAGCGATATCATAATAGTTATCCCTTTGACCAGTATCTAATTCAAATCTATCTGTAACGTCTACATCATCTGTATCAGCAACAGTACTAAAGTCAGCCGCCATAAAAACACTATTAAGTTTGTAAACATCTGCTTTTCCTAAACTGATATAATCGTCTGTTGCAAGTGCTTCGGTATCTATTGTTATCGTTGTATTTGTTGTTGCAGTTTTTGTTTTTGCACCAACAACTGAAGCATTGATTGTAGCAGTAACTTTAATTTTATGTCCGTTATATCCACTACCTAGATTAATCGCCAATGTTTTACCTGTAGGAGAACCACCTAATGTGAAATCACTTCCAGTTGATAATGATATAAGATCACCCACAACACCAGTTTCACCAGAACCTACTGTCATAATTGAAACTGAATAATCATTTTCTGTAAATGCAGCAAAAGTTTCATTTGTACCAGCAGTTAATGTTGCAGTACCAGAACTTGATAGAGTGGTAACAAATTGTCTTCTAATTTTAAAACTTGTATCAGACAAGCCAGAGTTATCGGCAGTCAATAATGTTTTAACAACATCATATGGTAATTTAAATATTGCTGTATTCTTTTCAGCGTCTTGAAGTTTTGCTCTTCTTCTATTATATGTTTTAGATGTTGCAGTTGCAGTACCTAATCCAATAGATGTTTCTAATTTTGTGTTAGATGAAATACTATCTATAATTCTTGTGACAACAGATCCACCGTCATCTACAAACTCAATACTATCACCGATTTTAAAATCAGTTAAGAATGTTGTACCAGAACCAACTAATACATCTGCTTGATCGGCAGGTGATTCTAAACCAATAGCAAATACGATATCGCTAGGTTCTGTAGCATCCTCTAAAATTATTGAATCACCTGAATCAGCACCATTAGCGTCTGATCCGTCCATAATAACACTACCTTGTGATTCACCAGGGTCAACTGTTGAAACTGTTCCTGATAATTTTGTAACATCACCAAAAGTTGAATCTAATGAAACATTTGCAGTATAAGTTGGACTACCTGCCATTGATATACCTTTAGTCTGATCGAAAGTTTTTTGTTCAAATCCTTTACAACCAAAGGCAGTAAACTGAACTGTACCTGTTCTTGAATTTGTTGGTGCAGTAATTGTTTCTCCCTCAACGAACTCTCCTTGAAGGTCACTTAAAATAATAGTTGTGTGTACGGCAGTACCGGCAGAAGCATATGGTGTATATCCAGTACCATCAACTGCTTCTGGTCTACCTGTTGTACTAGCGACACCTTGTGAAGCATGAAATAATTCAAAAGTTGTTGCAGTTGTGTTTTTAACAGTATGATTAGTGTTTATATCTGTCATACCAACAACATTTGCAATTGTTATTTGTTGTCCTTCTGTAAAGTTATGTCCGCCAGAACAAGTTACAACAACAGGATCAGCCTGTGTTGCACCTGTAATAGTTCCTGAACCAGCAACAGTTATACTTTCAATAATACCAGTTGCACCTGAAGTACCACCAGTAAGTTTATCACCAGTCGTAAGGGCAC
>Ga0208646_1001745_pt1 | contig 9923 bp, 7 predicted proteins | sample AntAceMetag02UK8_FD_184762 | JGI IMG/M metagenome (GOLD analysis project Ga0208646, IMG submission 184762) | Saline lake microbial communities from Ace Lake, Antarctica - Antarctic Ace Lake Metagenome 02UK8 (SPAdes) (version 2) | ecosystem: Environmental > Aquatic > Non-marine Saline and Alkaline...
CGTCTTCTTCTGAGCTAAGTCCACCCATCATTAGTCTAAATAGTCCAACCAAGTGAATAATATTTGAGCGCAAAATATCAGCAAATGATTCGTCTTCTTGTGGGGTCGGTAGGTCAAATGGATTGATGTGGTGCTCTGAGGTAAGTGAAATATTGAAATAGCGCCCACCTACTGCTTCAGCCAAGTATTCGTATTCTCGTTCAGGGTCAAGAATGATAACTTCTGTATCAAACATTAGACTCCGTAGTATCTCTAGCTTTGTGGCGTATGACTTTCCAGAACCAGACTTTGCAAAAGTTAGTGAGTTGTAGTTTTCCATTGAAAACCTATCGAAAAGTACCAGGCTTGAGTTGTGTCTGTTGACCCCGTACAAGATACCTTTTTCTTGGGTTAGGTCGAAGGAAACAAATGGAAAAATACTCGATAGAGGTGATGAGTTTAGTTTTGAGTGAACTTCAAGAAGGTCGTTTGAAAGAGGCATCATACTTTCGTATCCTTGTTGTTGTTGAAAAAGTGCTGGTTTTAAGTAGATCATTTTTGATTCAAGGATCGACTGCAGCTCGTTTTCTGTTTTGTCCAGCTCTTCTTTTGATTCTCCGTATATAGATATGTATAAACCGACATCAAATAGTCGCTCCTGAGCTTGTTGTAATTTATCTCGAAGGCCTTCGAGATCCTGGTAGGCAATATCAAGCATAGGATCTCTTACCAGACCCTTCTCTTCTCGTTGACTAATTTGGCTTTGAACTTCCGCAACCTTTTTTTGGAATTGCCGAAGGATACGTGCAGTATCTACTGGATGGATGAAGATTGAAATATCAAATACTTTGTCGAGGTTGATAACTGGAGAAAACCAGCCTTCTGTTAGGTAGCGTGGGTATGAAATAACGAAGAAAGTACGGACTTTCTTTCCACCTAAGTCGAGTTCTTTCGGGCTCACCTTTAATGCGCTTGGAGCAATAATGTCTTTTAGCTCAAGAGCCTCTGCTTGATAAATATTTTCAGGCAAAATAGACGCTACGTCAGAAGCTAGAGTGTCTTTTTTGTGTGGTTTTATAAAATCGAATATTCCCATATTTATTTTTCTTTAGTGTCATCTTTCTGCATCGAACTTGACACCTTGCCTGGATTAAAAATCTTATAAAATAGCTCAACAATTTCTTGTGTACCAAGTCGAGCTACGCGAAGTCCTGATCGCGTAATTCCCTGCTCAACAACAGATATTCTCTGTTCTAGCTGAGATACATTTTCTTCAAAAGATTTCTTTTCTTTCTCATCACGAGCTTCAGTTTTTTTCTTTTTAAGAAAACTAAGGCCGCCTTTACTTGTACCCTGGATTGCTCCAGTTGCGTACGGAATAACGATAAAGAAGTTTTTAGTCATAATGTTTGTGTTTTCGGTAAAGTTCCGTATGTATTCAATGTATTCTTGGACCTGTATTTTCATTAGATCATTTACCTGCGCTTCTTTTCTTTCAGCCAAAAGCGCGAGATATGGCTGAATATCGAGTCGTCGTGATTGGATAAAAATCTGTGTAGAAAAATCTAGTCCATTGAGGAAGTTTTGGAATTGGTAGAGTGTCGACTCTCGTTCTTCGTCTGATTTAAGCTCAAAGTTGATGGTTGAGACCATGATAAGTGCTCGAAGAGAACCGTCTTTTAAGACGATGACGCCATCGCGTACTTCTTGAATAGGAACAAAGTCTTGGGTTGTTTTTGATGTTGTTGGCATAAGTTACTCCATCTAGTATAACAGACAAGTGTTATTTACAATTATTTTTTGTCGAAAGTGTTTGATTCATTCGATACATCAATTGACCACATAATATCTTTTAGCTTTCCTCCATCAACCTTTTTTACATCCACCTTCTTTTTAATGGTGGGAATAGAAATATCTTGTACTTCTTTAGATCGTTTTTTCCATAAGTATAGACGAGGAGAGGTTGAATACTTAAACATTGATTCAAGGAGAAAAATAAATGGCTTGTTGTTCACTTTGTAAAAAGCCAATGCAACAGCTAGTCCGACAATGGGAGCTCCAATAATAATTGCAATAATGGTAGGAAGCGCTACCCAGGCAGCCACGGCGATTCCTCCTCCTCCAGCAAGGTAAATAAACTGTTTGAACGTTAGTGGTCCAAATAGCTTATCTTCAATATCGATATATTGTGGTACCTGAAATTTCATAGTTTATTCTATTGGTTCTCGATATGGGTCAGATGTGGGAGGTGATGACGGGGCGGGTGTTTCATTGTGGGTCAGTGCGGACGTGTATTCTCGTGGCGGTCTCTGTTGTGTTGGTAGGGGTGTGTTCCCTACTTCTTTTAGTGCAACTGCTCGACTTACTGGTGTAAGTATCTTTGCAATTATAACATCAGCAATCTCTTTTGCTTGAGTACGCTCTAGCTCTAAGTGGTGAGTAAGGTTGCTCTCCAGGTTTTCTTTATCTTCAAGGAGTGTAAGAAGAAGAAGTACTTCTACTTCAAGTGAATGGCTCCTTACTTCATCAAGAGTATAGTGAGAAGCAATTTCCTGCACCTTAGCTCGCCACTTTTGCTGGGTGATTATTTGTTGGAGTGTTTTTGGTAGGGTGTGGAAGCGTTCTTCTATAATTTTGTCTGTGTTCATAATTATTTATATTAGGTTGTTGCTGGTGGTTTTTCTTCATCTTTTTCTTTCTTCTCGTTTTGTTTCTTTAGTTCCTCAAGTAACTTGTCCATCGCTGTTCTTTCCTTAGTTTGTTCGCGAATTTGCGCAGCAGCAGCCATGTTTATTGTTGAAGCCTTAAATATGTTTGTTATATCCCAATTTCCAGCACGAGGATTAAACTTCGCTGTTTTTTGTTTTGCAAAAGCTATTTTTCGGTCCCGTTCTGCCTGCTTCAGGTCTCTTAGATTTTTCTCTGCTGCTTCAATTCTGTTTTTATGTACCGCGAGGAGACCGTCATTAACTGTTTTTTCTGCTTGGATTAGTGCAGCAACATCTTTCTCTGCCTTCTCGCTTTGAGCAAGATCTGCTTCGAGTTTATTTTTTCTGTTCGTGTCATGGGGGCTCAGTACCCCCTTTTCTTCTAGAGGCTTCAGTTCTTTCTTGATTTTCTCCGTCTCTTGTTTTTGTGTACTTGCGTCGGTAGTGTGTTTCTTTAGTTTTTCATCACTTTCCTCTAGCGGTTTATCTTGCGCCTTTACTCTTTGTGCTTCATCAAGTTCCATGCTAGCGGATGCCGTCTCTTCAGGAGAATTATTAAGAATATTTGCTTCCCCTGCCTTCTTCTTTGCCTTCTCTTCTTGTACTTTCTTCAAACCTCCCTTTGCATCTTTGCTTGCTGTACCGACTTTTATACCTGTTTTCTTAGTAAGACCGCTTACTATTTTGTTCTCTCTAAGGTCAAAACTGCTTTTTTCCATCGCACCTCCACCACGTAGGGCTAGACGCGAAGCTATTCGAGAAGCTGCGCCTCCACGCACTGTTTTTTTACCGCTCGCAATATCTTTCAAGTTTTGGTTATTGGCAAGTCTTTGACCAACACGTCCTAAGCCTTCTCGACCCATATATGCAGAACCACTGAATGCCCCGCGACCAGCAAAGCCAGCGCCTCCACGCACACCCTTCCCTATTGTTTTCTGTGCCCAACCTGAAACTTTTCCAAGCTCCGATGCGCCTTGCGTAGCAAAAGATTTTGCCAGGATAAGTGTGGCGAATAAGAAAAAGACAACAATAAGAAAGCCGAATACCTTTGAAGCAGTATCGGGAGACGGTGCTCGGTTTAGTGTGCCGAGAATTGTTAGAGAAAGCCAGAGGAGTATCATATAGGCGGGAGCAAATAGTGACTGGCCGATAAGTACATCCCACCATTTTTTTGCGTGACTATTTAGTCCTGGTAGTGCATAGGCCACAAAGGCTAGCGGTGAAAGTGTCATTAAAAGAATGAGTACACCAAATCGTATTAAGAAAAGGATTGCTGATGATAGAAATATAAAAGAAGCAACGAGTATCATCAAGGCATTTCCCACAAGATAGGTTAAAATTCCTGTTACGTTTTTTTGCGTTTTTGCTATTTCAGACGCTGCTGTGTTGGGTGAAAAAGCTCCGCCAATACCAAGTTGGTTTTTAAATTTTTCAGACAGAGTACTTTCTGTCGAAACTCCTAGATTGTCATAGAAACCAATAGCGACAATATTTGATGCATCAATGATGACTTTCGTGAAAAAAAGTGAGAAGTTTACAAAGAGTGCGACAATGATGATGTTTACAATAAGTCGCTTAGCGTTTACTCGCTCAAGTTGGAGGATGGTACCTATCGCAGCATAGAGTAATACAAAAATGAATGCCATATTTGCAAGATCTCGTATTGCTTTCCAACCGATAGCGATACCGCTGATTCCATCAATATTAGTCTTCATGTCAACGATGGTGTAGTTGATCGTAAAATCTAGAATGGTACCAGTAACCTTTACCCACAGGCTCATTATCTCAAGTACTACATATCCAACCCAAGCCACAAGGTAGTTAAGAAACTCTATAAGACCACTAAGAAACCAGCCTTCAGGTTCTGGAGGATCGCCAGAGGCATATATTTGCAAAGGTGCAATAAAAACAAGTAGCAAGACTACGCTTAAACCGATTGTAATTGTAAATCTTTTTTTACTCACTTTTGCCCTCGTAATTAAAAAGTGAACGTCGCAGATTAATTTGTTGACTCTGCTGCTTCTGCGGCCGCCCTTGCCTCTTCTTCCGCTATTTCTCGTAGCTCTTTAGTGTCATAACACTTACCTTGACCTAGATCTGGGTACCTATCTATCTGAACCCTCTGGTTTTCCAGTAAACCGCTATTTGTATCGGCTATGTCGTCGAATACATTGTGACATAGGTTGCGGGTTTGGTAGCAGGCACTTTTCGAGCCGATATCGAAACAAAATGCGTCGCGATCTTCATCTGGACTAGAATAGCGTGGAGATGAGTTTCTAGGCGGAGCAGTTCTGCTCGGCTCGTTTGTTCCGTCTCCGGGATTTCGGTAGCATTGATATTCGAATTCTATCCTTTGACTGCTAGCAAGGTACACCATTCTGTCGCGTATTCTGTTGTAGGCATCTTGACATCGGTTACGTGCCAGTTGTTGTTGGTTGGGGGCAGAATTACCAGATCCAAAACAGCTACTTCGTCCGGCAATGTCAAAGCAATATTTGTCTGCGGTAGATGGAAAATTGTTTGGACTTGGTACTCGAGCGTCTACGTCATCATTGTATCCGTCATATTGTTGAAGTGGACGGCCAACGTCAACAGACGCACCTTCTGCAGTTTGAAGGCCTGAAGTATTATTTCCTGGGTCGTAATTTGTCGCTGTGGTAATTCTGTCTAAGCCAGTTTCACAATCCTGAACGTTACATGTTGCTTGCTCCTGTATCTTAAAGAAGCCTTCACCACTTTTAGTAATTTCATCAATTACTACTGAGGCAAGTGCGCTAATAATCTCATTAAACTCATCAGCAAGTTCAAGTTGTCGCACGCCACTTCCAAGGACGTTTGTTAGCTGGTCCTCGATCATTCCGCCTGGGGTTGTGATGTTTCCATTTTCATCTGTTAGTGATAGCCAGCCATCAAACCAGTTTGCTTTTATTAACTCTGTTGATTGTACGGAAGCGATTCTTTTTTGAAGCTCAGCTCGAGACTTAAGAAATAAGCCGTAGGCGTTGTTGTACGGATTCTGGGTTATGGTGATCCATTCGTCCCACCCACCACTCTCCAGAGCTCTCTCGTATTCACCGCTGTTTGGATCTTCCAGTCCTGGGGGTAATGTCCCTCTAGCAAAATTTTCAAAAGATGAACTAAAGTCTGTTGAGATTAAATTGATAAGATCATTTTTTAATATTTCAGGTACGTTATTAAGGGTGTGGTTTGTAAAGTCGTCGAAGGCTTTTTCTTGCAAGCCAACTAAGAACTCAACCGGATTTGTAATGAAGGTAGGGTTTCCGTCATTTGCTCCCGTAATGAAGTTAACTATCTGTCTAGTCAACTGTTTAATAGCAGCTTTTGCGGCTATGTTTACTAGGCCATCCAATAGCTCTTCCTTAATCATATTAAAAGTGTGAGATGGGTTGTTGAGAACGTCTCCCACCGGCACGTTGCTTACGATAGGTAAAGAGGCGTGCACCGGGGCGGCGTTAGTCGCAAAAAGAGATGCGCCGATGAGGAGTGCGATGAAGGCAGAGAGTTGTTTAAAAAAGAAACTTTTCATATTATTTTAATTATATACTAGTTACAAAATCGTAACCATCGTCTGATCGATAAAAGAGAACGCTGTGATCTCTAAAGTGCGCGTGGTATTCGGTAAACGTTGCTGCAAGCTTACTCACATTTTCTGTATAGGACTTTATGGCGAATAAGGCATGCATAGGATCGGCCACCGACTTTTTCATTTCTTCAATATCACGTCTGACGAAGCTTAGGTTGGAGAGGTATTCTAGGTGGAGGTGTGCTGCATTCGGTGGGACGACGATAGCCGCAGAATCAGTAATGATATTTTGGTACGCCTGTATGATTTGATCGAGTTTTTGGAGTTCTGTTTCATCCTCTGTTTCCAGTGCTCTGGTGACAATATGAACTTCTGATTCTGCTGTCTGAACTGGGTACCTATTGAGCACTGCCCCGAGGTCGTTTCCATAGCTATGCTGGGCAGCTGTTGAGTTGTCATTCCCGAGTTTTAGGTCAGAGAGGAGGTATGTTTTTGTTGGTGCCGGTAATGTGTTGTTTGTCAGGATGTTTGCGGTAATGAGACTGCTGGTGTCGTTATTTATCGGAATGTTCGCTCCTTTATAGGCGTAGTACTGGGTAAAAAGTTCACTAGAGACTCGTGCCGATGTTGAGGTGGCATTAAAACTAGTAATAAATTTTTCTTTTGGGTGGGGGTTATCTGTAAGGGTATCGTCTGGCCCGGCAATGATTGGATTTCTGTCTTGTTCTACCTCGTCTCCGTCTGATGTGCCATCTCCGTCAGTGTCTGGATTATTTGGATCTGTTTGCCAAACAAGCTCTTCCCAGTCGGTAAGACCGTCTCCGTCGGTATCGACCGCAGCTGCTGGTAGGGCATCTTCAAGTGTAACTGTAGCGACCACACTTTTTTTATTTGATAATTTTTGCTGTAGAACGTAGGCACCTCCCACTGCCAGTATTGCAACAAGAAGAGTAAAAAGTATTTTTCTATGTAGTATTTGCATTTGAAACTAATTGTACACTGTTATGTACGTAGGTTCTATGTATTCTATCAACATATAGCCAAAATTTATTGGCGATGTGCGGTTGGTAAAATAGTAAGTTGAAGATGTGAGGCTTATCAAGCCGACGAGTGACATTGGGTTGTTGAGACGGTGCCTGTATTGGGAATACTCTTATTTTGCACTCTGTGCTACTGTCTCAGCTAAGCACTTCCACTTTTGCAGCGTAAGATCTTCTGCTCGCACATTGTCTTCCAAACCGCACTTAGTAAATATGTTTTCGTTGTTGGCTATATATTGAGAGATGTTATTAGACAATTTCTTTCTTTTTTGTGAAAAACCGTGATGAATAAGTGAAAAAAATAGTTCTTCAGAAAATGTTTTAAAAAAGTCACGGTTGATGTTTTCAATTGAAAGAATTGCTGAGTCCACTGACGGTGGTGGGGAAAAAGATCCGGCTTTGACTGTCGAAACGTATCTCGGTGTTCCATAGGCTTTTATGCTCAGTGACAGAATGCTTTCTTTCCCTTCTCGAGCGATAATTCGCTCGGCTACTTCTTTTTGGATCATAATAACAATCTGTTCAGGTAAGACCGGTGTATTAGAAAGTAGTTTTCGTATGATTGCACCTGTTATGTAGTATGGGATGTTGGCAACTACCTTATATGTATCTGGTAGGATGTTTTCTAGAGAGAGTTTTAAAATATCCCCTTGAATAAGTGTAAACTCGCCTCTCTTTGTGTGTTGGCTAAATTTTTGCTCCAAAAAGGCTACTAGTGGCGGGTCTTTTTCTACAGCAATGACTCTATGTACGTGATTAAGAAGAAGTTCGGTTAGCACACCTTTGCCCGGCCCTATTTCAAGGACTACGTCATCTTTTTTGAGTGCGGACGCTTCAGTAATGTCGGACAGTACTTTTGTTGACTGTAGAAAATGTTGCCCAAGGTGTTTTTTTGCGTGCATACTAAAATTCTATACGAAAAAGAGGTTTAGCGCCTCGACGTGAGCTCGTGTGGCTTTCTTCTTCTGTTAGAGATTCGTCAATATCTGAGATAAAGTCTGAAGGGATACAAGCTTGTCGTTGGCCAAAAATCGTTCGAAATTGTGAGTGAGTAAGGAATAATTTTTTGCGAGCTCGGGTTAAAGCTACATAAAAGAGCCTTCGTTCTTCCTCAGATTCTTCAGAAGCTTCACTTACGTCGGTTCTGCCGTGAGGAAATAGTCCGTCTTCAAGGCCGGTAATAAATACATAATCAAACTCAAGTCCTTTAGAGGCGTGAACGGTCATTAGCTTTACTCCCTTTCGTTCTTCTTTTATTTCGTCCTGATCGCTGGCCAAAGAAGCGTCAGTCAGAAGTTTTTCAATACCCTCTTCTGGTGGAAGGTGGTCGTAGCGTATAGCAAGTGATACGAGCTCGCTGGCATTTTCAAGGCGTTCTTGGTCTTCTTCGTTTTTACTACGTGCTAACTCTCGTCCGATACCACTATGTTCCAAGACAAATTTTACTGTTGCTGATGGAGTTTCTGTCTGAGCAGTTTCTTTTATTTTTCTAAGTGTTTCAAAAAAAGAAGAAACTTTTTCACGCATCGATGCTGGGAGCTCGTTATGCTTTCCCTCAAGTACCTTAAGAAGAGTGACTTTGCCAATCCCTCGTTTTGGTGTATTGATAATTCGCTTCATTTCAGAGGTGGACTCAGGATTAAGTGCTGCTTTAATGTACGAGAGAATATCCCTCACCTCCTTTCGTTCAAAGAAGCGTGTTCCCAAAAGTTGGTAGTCGACGGATTTTTTTAAAAAAGCCTCTTCAAGAGCTCGAGATTGGAAGTTCGCTCGGTATAGAACCGATATTTCATCAGTCGATACGCCACTAGAGATGAGTTCCTTGCACTTATCAGCGACAAAATCAGCCTCATCTATTTCGTCGTAAGCGTTTAGTATTCCAATGTTTTCTCCTTCTGGGTTTTGAGTAAAGAGATTTTTTTCTTTTCTGAATTTGTTTTTAGAGATGATGCCGTTGGCGGCAGAAAGGATTTTTTTGGTTGATCGGTAGTTTTGCTCGAGTAGGATTGTTTGGGCATTTGGGTAGTCTTTTTCAAAGTTAAGGATGTTTTTTAGCTGCGCACCTCGCCAAGAGTAGATATTTTGGTCAATGTCCCCTACTGCACAGACGTTTTTGTGTTGGTGAGCCAGCATTTTTGCAATCACATACTGAACACCATTTGTGTCTTGGTATTCATCTATATGTATATATTTCCATATATCTTGATATTTCTTCAACACCGCCTCATTTCTCTTCAGAAGCAGAGCAGTTTCTAGTAGGAGGTCATCAAAATCAAGAGCCTTCTCTTTTTTAAGGATTTGTGAATAGTGTCGCCATACTTCGCGAGTTGCTGAAGACAGGTAGTCATTTCCTGCACGACGCTCGAACTCTTCACAGGTTACTCCCTTCCCTTTTTCTTTAGAAATGACCCCGAGAATTTTTCGTGGTTCAAATTGTTTTGGGTCCAGTCCGGCTTCTTTTAATGCTTCTTGCACGGCTTTTTTAGAGTCGTTTTTATCAAAAATGGTAAAGTGCCGTGGTAATTCAAGAAGTGCAGAGTTTTCTTTAAGAATGTGAACGCCTAATGAGTGAAATGTACTCACAAAAGGTGAGTCGAATGTAGATACTGGCCTGTTAATATGAGTATTTTGGCGTAAGAGAGCGATTGTCCG
>Ga0208646_1001747_pt1 | contig 9910 bp, 4 predicted proteins | sample AntAceMetag02UK8_FD_184762 | JGI IMG/M metagenome (GOLD analysis project Ga0208646, IMG submission 184762) | Saline lake microbial communities from Ace Lake, Antarctica - Antarctic Ace Lake Metagenome 02UK8 (SPAdes) (version 2) | ecosystem: Environmental > Aquatic > Non-marine Saline and Alkaline...
TAGACAATTTTTTCAGCAACAACTTTTTTTCCATCATACATTATTGAGTTAATTAATTTAGGAATTATTGTAGAATTAAATATTGGGTCTGGAGTAACAATTTTTTTTGGTTGTGTTTTTTTTCTAGACATAATTATTTACCTTTTTTAGTTCCATACAAAGATCTACGTTTCTTTCTATTAGCAACACCTTGTGTGTCTAGGTTTCCTCTGAGAATATGATAACGAACACCTGGTAAATCTTTTACACGACCACCTCTAATTAAAACAACAGAGTGTTCTTGTAGGTTATGACCTTCACCACCAATGTAGGCTGTAACTTCAAAACCATTTGACAGTCTAACTCTAGCCACTTTTCTTAATGCTGAGTTAGGTTTTTTTGGTGTAGTTGTGTAAACTTTTATACAAACACCTCTTTTCAAAGGTTGCTTTTCTAGTGCTGGAACTTTGTTCCTGGCTACTGGTTTAATTCTTTTTTTTCTTAACAACTGGTTAATAGTTGGCATAAAATTTTTAATTAATTAATATATTTTTGAGTGAAAATAACTGACGGGTTATTTTGTGGCAGCGTTTAGTTCCGTTACTTAGGTACTACATTCCAACCAAAAACACCGCCAAAATACTATTAAATTTTACTTTGTCAAACTAAAACTACAAGTTAAACGTGTTTTTTTTATTAATCTGCAACAGTTTCCCCAAGTTCTATTGGCTCTATTTTTTTTTTATCAGCTAAGAACTTGTTGTCTGCTTCTAGAGCATTCCTGTTCCATTTATTTTTAATCCATCCTGTACCAGCTGGAACTAATCTACCTACAATAACGTTCTCTTTTAAGCCATTAAGTGGGTCAACCTTACCTTTTATTGCCGCATCTGTAAGAACTCTTGTAGTTTCTTGGAATGAAGCAGCTGAAATAAACGACTCTGTTTGAAGTGAAGCTTTGGTAATACCCATTAAAACTCTTTCACCCAATGCAGGATTTTTTCCTTCTACAACAAGTTTTTCATTGGCATCATCAAATTTAATTCTATCAATCATTTCACCAGGCAAGTAAGTCGAATCGCCGGATTCTTTAATTTCAACTTTTTTAAGCATTTGTCTTAAAATAGTTTCAATATGTTTATCGTTAATAATTACACCTTGTAATCTGTAAACTTCTTGTACTTGGTTAACAAAATATTCAGTTAAATCTTTAATACCAAGAATTCTAAGAATATCATGAGGTAATGGCTGGCCATCTAATAAATACTCACCCTTTTTGATTTTTTCACCTTGGTTGAAATTAATATGTTTTCCTTTTGGAATTAGATAGTTTGAGGGTTCTCCATTTTCAGGTTGAATTGAAATTCTTTGTTTCCCTCTAACTTCTTTACCAAATAATACTTGTCCATCATTTTCAGCAATTATTGCGCTATCTTTTGCTTTTCTTGCTTCAAACAACTCTGCAACACGTGGTAGTCCACCTGTAATATCTTTAGTCTTAGTAGTTTCTTTTGGTAGTCTAGCGATTATATCACCTGCAAATATTTTTTGACCATCTTTTACTGATAAAATTGAATCTGGTACTAAGTAGTATCTAGCCTCATTATCATCTGCTTTTTTAATCACATTTCCTTTTTCGTCTCTTAAAGTAATTCTTGGTTTCAAATCTGTATTTTTAGATTGAGCTCTCCAATCAATTACAGACTTAGATGAAATTCCTGTAGCATCATCTGTAGTTTCTTGAATGGATACACCGTCAATTAAATCGACATAACCTGCTATACCATTTTTTTCAGCAATAACTGGAGTTGTATAAGGATCCCATTCGCAAATTTTTTCATTTACTTTTACCTTGTTACCATTTTGGAAAAATAATTTTGATCCATATGCCACTTTATAAACGGCAACTTGAACACCGTTATCATCTTCAATGGAAAGTTGAGTATTTCTACCCATTACAATTAAATTTTTCTTAGAATCTTCTAATAAATTAGAGTTGATAATTTTTAATGTACCTGCTGATTTTGTAACAATTTGAGATTCCTGCTTAACAGATGCAGTGCCACCAACGTGGAAAGTTCTCATAGTCAACTGAGTACCTGGCTCACCAATAGATTGGGCCGAAATCATACCAATTGCTTCTCCAACATGAACCATTTTTCCTCTTGATAAATCACGACCGTAACAAGTAGCACAAACACCTTTTTTAGAACTACAGGTCATTACTGAATATGCTTTGATGAATTTAACGCCGGCTGCATCAATTTTATCACAAGCAGCTTCATCAATCATGGTTTCTTTTTTAATTATAACTTCACCTGTAATAGGGTTTTTAACTTCGAATGCAGTAACTCTTCCTAAGGCTCTTTCAGATAGGCTTACAACTACATTTCCACCTTCAAGAATTTCAGCAAGCTCAATAAAGCCCGGCTTATCACATTTAACTTTTGAAATTGTTAAATCTTGTGCAACGTCACAAAGTCTTCGCGTTAAATATCCAGAACTTGCAGTTTTTAATGCTGTATCAGCAAGACCTTTTCTGGCTCCGTGGGTTGAGTTAAAATATTCTAATGCAGTAAGACCTTCTTTAAAGTTTGAAATGATAGGTGTTTCAATAATTTCACCTGAAGGTTTTGCAATCAAACCTCTCATTCCTGCTAATTGTTTCATTTGTGCAGCAGAACCTCTGGCTCCACTATCAGCCATCATAAATACTGAGTTAATTTTCATTCCATCAGGTGTACTTTCCGTTGCAGAAATACCTCTCATCATTTCACCGGCTACTTTATCTGTACACTTAGACCAAGCATCAACTACTTTGTTGTATTTTTCTCCTCTAGTAATTAAACCTTCCGAATATTGATTTTCATAATCAGCAATTAATTTTTTAGTTTCATCAATCAATTGACCTTTGTTTGCAGGGATAACCAAATCATCTTTACCAAAAGAAATACCCGCTTTAAAAGCATGTTTGAAACCTAAATCTTTTAAATGATCACAAAATATAACCGTGGCTTTCTGACCACAAAATCTAAACACACTATCAATAATTTCAGATACTGTTTTTTTAGGTAGCAATCTATCAATCATAGAGAAAGTGATGTCTTTATGTTTGGGTAGCAAGTTTGCTAATAAAAATCTTCCAGCAGTTGTTGTATATTTTTCAATTTTTTTATTGCCTTTCTCATCTAGTGTTTCAAATCTCGAAACAATAGTAGAGTGGACTTTTATTTGACCTGAAGATAAGGCGTGTTCAATTTCATTAATATTTATAAAATATCCATCTGGCTTTTCCGTTTGAAAAGGCGCTTGCGACAAATAATAAAGACCTAAAATCATATCTTGGCTGGGTACGATAATGGGTTTTCCATTTGATGGACTTAAAATATTATTTGTAGATAACATTAAAATTCTAGCTTCTAATTGTGCTTCTAGGCTCAATGGAACATGTACTGCCATTTGATCACCATCAAAGTCAGCATTAAAGGCTGCACAACATAATGGGTGTAACTCAATTGCATCACCTTCAATTAATTTTGGTTCAAATGCCTGAACACCCAACCTGTGAAGTGTTGGTGCACGGTTTAATAACACTGGGTGTTCTCTAACAATTAATTCTAAAGCATCCCAAACAGCATTGGTTTCTTTTTCAACTAATTTCTTAGCTTGTTTGATTGTTGATGCTAATCCTAATTTGTTTAATCTTGCATATAAAAATGGCTTAAATAACTCTAGGGCCATTTTTTTAGGTAATCCACATTCATGAAGTTTAAGATCTGGTCCAACAACAATTACTGATCTACCAGAATAATCAACCCTTTTTCCTAATAAATTTTGTCTAAATCTACCCTGTTTACCTTTAAGCATTTCAGCTAAAGATTTAAGTGGTCTTTTACCCGAACCTGTAATTACTCTACCTCTTCTACCGTTATCAAATAATGCATCAACAGATTCCTGCAACATTCTTTTTTCATTTCTAACGATAATATCTGGGGCTTTAAGATCCATTAATCTTTTTAAACGATTATTTCTGTTAATTACTCTTCTATAAAGATCATTTAAATCAGACGTAGCAAATCTTCCCCCGTCTAGAGGTACTAACGGTCTTAACTCAGGTGGTATAACCGGAATAACAGTTAAGATCATCCATTCGGGTTTTTGTCCTGTTTCGATAAATGACTCTATTAATTTAAGTCTTTTAATTGACCTCTCTTCATTAACTTTAGATTTTGTTTCTTTAATTTCATTAATTAATTTTGTTCTTTCAAGTTGAAGATCCATAGATCTAAGAATTGATAAAATAGCTTCAGCGCCAATTCCTGCTTCAAATGATTCTTCGCCAAACTCATCTTGATATTTGGATAATTCTTCCTCATTTAATAGTTGGTTTTTTTGTAAACCAGTTAAACCAGGTTCAATTATAATAAAATTTTCAAAATATAAAACTCTTTCAACTTCTTTAAGTTTCATGTCTACAGCAAGTGAAATTCTGCTTGGTAGTGATTTTAAGAACCAAATATGCGCAACAGGTGTTGCCAAATTAATGTGGCCCATTCTTTCTCTACGAACGTTAGACTTGGTTACTTCAACACCACATTTTTCACAGATAATTCCTCTGAATTTCATTCTTTTGTACTTGCCACACAAACATTCATAATCTTTAATTGGTCCAAAAATTCTAGCACAAAATAAACCATCTTTTTCAGGTCTAAAAGTTCTATAATTAATTGTTTCAGGTTTTTTTATTTCACCATAAGTCCAAGACTTAATCTTTTCTGGGCTAGCTAAAGTAATTTTAATACTACTAAAATTTTGAGCTTCTGAAATTTCACTATTTTTAAATAAATCAGTTAATTCTTTTTTCATTTTAGTTTAACTCAATGTTTAGCGCTAATGATTTTATTTCTTTTACTAGTACGTTGAAAGATTCTGGTATTCCAGATTCAAAATTTTCTTCCCCTTTAACTATAGTTTCGTAAACTTTAACTCTTCCTGCAACATCATCTGATTTAACAGTTAAAATCTCTTGTAGAGTATAAGATGCTCCATAAGCTTCAAGAGCCCAAACTTCCATTTCACCAAATCTTTGTCCCCCTAATTGAGCTTTACCACCTAAAGGTTGTTGTGTAACAAGACTATAAGGTCCTGTTGATCTTGCATGAATTTTATCTTCTACTAAATGGTGAAGTTTTAACATGTAGATAATTCCAACAGTAACTGGCCGATCAAACATCTCGCCTGTTCTTCCATCCCATAAATTAGTTTGTCCAGAAGTAGGTAATTTAGCTAATGCAAGCATTTCAGTCACATCTTTTTCTTTTGCACCATCAAAAACTGGTGTTGATATTGCAATACCATTTTGTAAATTCTCACATAAATCACTAAATTCTGTTTTATTTAATTTATCTATTCCACCATCAAATACTTCTTTTCCATAAACAGATCTTAAAAAAGAAGAAATTTTTTCTGTTTTCTCAAATTTTTTATTATTTTCGTTAACTAGTCTCTTTACTTCTTCACCAAATTCTTTACACGCCCAACCAAGGTGGGTTTCTAGAATTTGACCAACATTCATACGACTTGGCACACCTAAAGGATTTAAAACGATATCAACTGGTCTTCCATCTTCTCTGTAAGGCATATCTTCTACAGGAACGATTTTACTAACAACTCCTTTATTTCCATGTCTACCAGACATTTTATCACCAGGTCTTAATCTTCTTTTTATTGCAACAAAAACTTTAACCATTTTCATTACACTTGGTAATAGATCATCACCACTTCTAATTTTAAGAACTTTATCCTCAAATCTTTCTAGGATAGATTGTTTTGCTTTAATGTGCTGATCTTTTAACTGAGCAACACTTGCTTCATCATTAACGTTACCGACAGTAATTTTGAAAATATCATTAATGTTAATTTTGTTAATTGTCTCTAGATCAAGTTTGGTGCCAATATCTAAATCTTTAATTTTTTTAGTTAAAGAAGCCCCTGAAAAAATTTGGTTTGCTCTTTGTTTAATGCTTCTCTCTAAAATCTCTTCTTCTACAATTTTATCTTGTTGGACTGTTTCAATTTCTGCTCTTTCAATTGTTATAGATCTTTCATCTTTTTCAATACCGTGTCTATTGAAAACCCTAACATCAACAATCGTACCACTACTTCCTCTAGACATTCTTAAAGAAGTATCCGTAACATCTATTGCTTTTTCACCAAAAATTGATCTTAATAATTTTTCTTCTGGTCCTGAGGCAGAGTCACCTTTTGGTGTAACTTTACCAACAAGGATATCTCCTGCTTTAACTTCTGCACCAATATAAACTATTCCTGACTCATCAAGATTTTTCAAAGCTTCTTCATTTACGTTTGGAATGTCTCTGGTAATTTCTTCTTCACCCAATTTGGTATCTCTAGCCATAACCTCATATTCAACAATGTGAACTGAAGTAAATACATCATCAGTTACACATCTTTCTGAAATTAAAATAGAATCCTCAAAATTGTAACCTTGCCATGGCATAAATGCTACAGTTACATTTTTTCCTAATGCTAACTCACCTAATTTAGTTGAAGGTCCGTCAGCTATAATATCTCCAGATTTAACTTTATCACCAACTCTAACTAGTGGTTTTTGATTGATGCATGTATTTTGGTTCGATCTTTTAAATTTTTGTAAATTGTAAATATCTACACCTGATTTTGTAAAATCAGTTTCTTCCGTAGCTTTAATAACAATTCTTTTACCATCAATTTTATCAACAGTGCCATCACGCTTAGCAACAATTGTTACACCAGAGTCAAGCGCAACATCTCTTTCAATACCAGTTCCAACTAGTGGAGATTCTGGTTTTAACAAAGGTACAGCCTGTCTCATCATATTAGAGCCCATTAGCGCTCTGTTTGCATCATCATTTTCCAAAAAAGGAATTAGAGATGCTGCTACAGAAACTAATTGTTTCGGTGAAACGTCTATGTAATGAATATTCTCTGGTTTAGATAAAATAAAGTTTAAGTTTTCTCTGCAAGAAACTAATTCTTCTAAAATTTTTCCACTTTTATCAACTTTGGTATTTGCTTGCGCAATAGTGTATTTTGTTTCTTCCATTGCAGATAAGTATTCAACTTTATTCTCAACAACACCGTTTTTAACTTTTTTATATGGGCTTTCAATAAAACCATATTTATTAATTTTAGCGTATGTAGATAAGCTATTTATTAATCCAATGTTTGGACCTTCTGGTGTTTCAATTGGACAAATTCTACCATAGTGAGTCGGGTGAACGTCACGAACTTCAAATCCCGCTCTTTCTCTAGTTAGACCACCTGGCCCTAAAGCAGAAACTCTTCTTTTGTGAGTAATTTCTGACAGCGGGTTTGTCTGATCCATAAACTGAGAAAGTTGAGAGCTTACGAAAAAATCTTTTAAAGAAACTGTTAATGGTTTTGCGTTAATTAAATCTTGAGGCATTGCAGATTCAATATCAAGAGTAGTCATTTTTTCTTTGATCGCTCTTTCCATTCTATAAACACCAATACGTGCTTGATTTTCTACAAGCTCACCAACAGATCTAACTCTTCTGTTACCAAGGTGATCAATATCATCAACCTCATCCTTACCGTCACGAAGATCTAACATTTTATGAACTATAGCTACAATATCATCATTTCTTAGAATAGTAATTTTGTCTGAACACTCTAAGTTTAACCTAGAGTTCATTTTAACTCTACCAACATCAGAAAGGTCATATCTGTCAGAACTAAAGAATAAATTATTAAAAATTTTATTAGCTATTTCTTCTGTAGGGGGTTCACCCGGTCTTAAAACTTTATAAATTTCTGTTATAGCATCATTTTTATCATTATTTTTATCATTTAAAATTGTGGATAATAAATAAGGTCCTTTATTAATTGAATTTGTAATAGAAATTTCAATAGAATTTATATTTGCTTCTAAAATTTGTTTAATAATGGTGTCATTTAACTCTGTTCCAATTCCAAAAGTTCCTTCTTCTTCATCATCACTAACCTTTACGTCTCTGTGTAAATATTTATCATAAAGCGACTCTTGTGAAACTAAAATATCCTTTAAACCATCAGATGCTAATTTTGTAGCAGTTAAGAAATTAACCTTTTCGCCAAGTTTAATTATAACATTGCCAGTTTTTGCATCAATAACTTCTTCGGCAAAATTCTTTGCTCTGTAGTTCTCGGGGTTAAATTTTGTTTTCCATTTATTAGTCTTAGCATCAAATGTATATGTTTCATTTCCATAAAACTCATCAGCAATTTCACTTTTAGTAAAACCTAAAGCCATTAATAAAGTAGATACTAATATTTTTTTCTTTCTATCAATTTTAAAATATAAAAAATCTTTTACGTCATACTCAAGATCTAACCAAGAACCTCTGTTTGGTATAACTCTGCAGTTAAAAAGAAGTTTACCACTAGCATGTGATTTTCCTTTATCATGATCAAAAAATACACCTGGACTTCTGTGCATTTGGTTAACAACAACTCTTTGAACACCATTAGTAATAAAAGTTCCACTATCTGTCATCATTGGAACTTCGCCCATATAAACTTCTTGTTCTTTTGCAGATAAAATATCTTTTGTATTATTTTCTTGATCAATTTCATAAACAACAAGTCTTAATGTGCACTTAAGTGCAGAAGTGTATGACAAACCTCTTTGGATACATTCCTCAGTATCAAATTTTGGTTTTTCTAATCTATAAGAAACATACTCTAGTGTTGCTTTATCATTTAAATCTTCGATGGGAAAAATGCTTTTAAAAACTCTATCAAAACCTTTTGATAGATCTCCAGCCTCAGGATCAAAATCAGTTAACTGTTTGTAAGAATTTTTTTGAACTTCTATTAAATTAGGAATGGATAGAGTTTCAGCAAGCTTTCCAAAGCTTTTTCTTACATTTTTCTTTTCAGTGAAAGATAATCCCATTTAAAATCAGTTACTAGTTAATGAATTAACCAGTAATTAAGTTCTTTCTAATTAATTTATTTAAGCTCTACTTTTGCGCCAGCTGCTTCCAACTTAGCTTTAATCTCTTCAGCATCTTTTTTGTTTACACCAGACTTAACTTCTTTTGGTGCACCCTCTACTAAATCTTTTGCTTCTTTAAGACCTAAAGATGTTGCTGCTCTAACTTCTTTAATAACGTTAATTTTTTTATCTCCAGCAGAGATTAACATGATTGTAAAATCATCTTTAGCTTCTTCAACTGCTCCACCCGGTGCTGCTGCTGGTGCTGCAGCCATAGCTGTAACACCCCATTTTTCTTCAAGTTGCTTTGAAAGTTCAGCTGCTTCAACAACAGTTAAACTTGATAAATCTTCTATAATTTTATTTAAATCAGGCATATTTTTTATACTTCTTTAGGTTATTTTTCTGAATTTTCTGTGGACAAAATACTCATTTTTTCAGAACGTGCAAGTAAAATACTTACAAATTTTGATGCTGGTGCTGCTAGAATTCCAACGATATTAGCTCTAGCCTCATTAAGTGTTGGTAAATTGGCTACTTTTTGAACTCCAGCTTGATCTAAAATGTCACTGCCCATTATTCCACCTAAAAGTTTTAGGTTTTGATTGGTTTTTGCAAATTTTGACAAAATTCTTGCTGAAATTATCGCATCATCTGAAAAAGCAACTGCAGTTGCTCCTGTAAATAAATTAGCAAGATCTTTACACTTAGTTTTTTCTAGTGCTAATTTTGTAATTCTATTTTTGGTTATTTTAAACTTAATGCCATGCTCTCTCATTTGAGCTCTTAATTCATCAAGTTGTGGCATAGATAAACCCTGATAATGAGTTACCAAAACAGCTTCATTATTTTGAAACTGAGTTTCCATCTCACTTATATAATTCTTTTTTTGTTCCTTGTTCATCATAACTATATCACTTTTCCTAATTT
>Ga0208646_1001748_pt1 | contig 9902 bp, 8 predicted proteins | sample AntAceMetag02UK8_FD_184762 | JGI IMG/M metagenome (GOLD analysis project Ga0208646, IMG submission 184762) | Saline lake microbial communities from Ace Lake, Antarctica - Antarctic Ace Lake Metagenome 02UK8 (SPAdes) (version 2) | ecosystem: Environmental > Aquatic > Non-marine Saline and Alkaline...
GTTGATAAAGCCTCTGCTGTTCAACGTATGGGTATAATATATGGAATATGGTATGGAATATTTGGATGGATTTTAGCTTTTATAATTGATTGGTTCATTGTTGGTTTAAGAATTGCGTATATTGTAATCATGGATCTATAAGTGAATTTCATCCAAGCTTACTTCCAAAAAAGAACTAATAATATGGTTGCTCATCAAGATTATGAGCTTGCAGAACAATTAATGAATGCAGATTATGATTTTGTAAAAGAGGATTATAAACCTGATGGAGAATTTGATGGAAAGATTGTTGGTAGAAAACTATTCCATCTTGAAGGTATTTTTCTAGATTTAACAGATAGAACACTTAGTCATCCAAGAGTACCCTATGCACACGAGGATAGAGGTGGAAAATTTGCAAATTTAGTTAAAGAGTTTGGTTTAGGTAATAGAAAGGTTATTTGGCAACCATCAGATTTATTTGATTTAGACAGCTATATGGATACTATTTGGTTTCCTGAACAACTTGAAATGCACCATAAAGCATTTGATGAGATGCTTGATGCAAAAAGACTTTACTGTGAAAGATCTATAAGCTTTTTAGATTATTTCTTTAAACGTTTAGATGTCTATCGAGCTTGTGAGATGCCTACCTTTATTAAATATTATAGAGGTGTTGATATAGAAAAATACAAAGATAAAATTAGAAGAATTACAAATGATTTTCCTCACCTAAATGAGAAAGGTGATCAAATTTAATAATGAAAAAACTTTTAGGAATATTAATTATTTTTTTGTTATCAGGCTGTGGTGATCCTCCAAGAAAAATTTATCCAAAAAATGGAATGTTCCCTGATAGGATTGAGGACTATAATTTAGGCTGTTTTATAGAATATGGTCAAAAAAAAGATTTAGTTAATTATCATTTAAAATTTAATTCTATTACAAACTTCGTTGAATTTAGACAAGAAAATTCGAAGCCATTCAATAATGTGAAAGTTGATGAAAATAATAAAAGTTTTTTTACTATAACTATTCAAAATAATAAAGACGTTTATTATATGTTATTTAAAGACGATGGAGATTTTGGAGTAGATGCGCATAACACTGGTTACTGTTGGGAAAAAGGTTATGCGTGGGTGAAAGATAAAAAAACTAATACCATGATTTATAAACGTTTAGATTGATTACGGCTCAATATATGAGTTACTAATATGAAACATCTAAAAGATTTATTTTCGTATCTTCCGGTTATAGTAATTAAAGGATTTGGTAGGCTTAATTAATGGATCAGATTTCTGAAACTTCAATGATAGTTGGAATTATTATAGCAACAGCTATTTGGGGATACGCTATGTTTAGTAATCACCCTGATATTGTTAAAAATAGAAATACAACACAAAAATTCATGAACACTTTTGTGTGGCTTACTTTTCTGTTTTGGTGGATAGGTATGGGGGCTAATTAACAATGAAGAACAAAAAATATTTAGTTATAGATCGTGTGCGACAGGCTAGTATCCAGACTAGACCAGATTGAGATAAAACAAAATTTATACTAACATGACACCAGAAAACGCAAGTAAACTGTGGAAAATGATACAGGAAGCTGGTGATTATTTATTCTGTCGGAGTGACAGTCTAGTCGAGTATGGTTGAGTCTAGTTAAGCCTAGTTATGTGGGCTATTTAAACTTCATTAAAAATAAACCGCATAGAGATTCACTAAAAACACCATTCAAGCTAGTACCAAAACTAGTACATCTAAAGATAAATCAAATAGTCAATTCAAGGGATTTTTGTTACTATTTTATTACAAAATAATTTAATTAATGAATAGCTTAAAACCACAAAATAATTTTATTAAAGAAGTCTGTTCATATTTTATGGAATTTTTGCAGTCTAACTTTAAAAGGGGAAGATTTCCAAAAAGACACATTAAACTCAAAACAGCAAAAGGATTTAAAATTGGTTTAGATGCATCTAAATATCCTGAGTTTAACAATTTACTTAAACGCACTGTATTAAAAAAATTTAAAGATAGTGCTGAAAAAATAAAAATTGAAAAAGGTAAATATACAAAAAAAGCGGATAAAAAAACTTTAGATTTAATTACCAAGTCTGTAAATTCAATAAAAAATAATGATGTAGATAAACTAAAAAATTTTGCATTAAAATCTTTGAAAGATAACTCGAAAAACTTTAAAAAAGATACAAAGTCTGCACATGACAATAGCTTTAAAGAAATCGAAGAACAATTTAAAAAAATAATCATCAATCCAATTAAAGACTTGTGTGAACCACTGATTTTATCTCAGAGTGTTTATGATATTGATTCACTTTATACCCTTGAGATTGGGCTTTCAGAAGCTTTAGTTGGTGATTTAGATGAAAATATATCAGAAATGATGAATGATTTATTGTCAAACAATTCTAAAGAAATAAATACTAAAATTGATAATCTACTGGATATTAAAGAGATTAAATCCAAGTTATTGTCTTTTTTTGATTCATTAAATATTAATGATTTATATTTTGAAATTTTAGAAATTTACAACAGTAAATTCAATTTAGATAAACAAGATTTTTATTTTTATTTTTATGAAATGGAGATTCAAAACAAAAGGTTTCCAATTTTTTATATGCCTATTGATATTGTTTCTGACAAAGGGAGCAATGCTTTCATACTAAAATTTGAAAAAGAAATTTATATTAATAAAAGAGCAATTCAGTATGCGGTTGGCGAATATAACAGAGAGAATTCTACTGTTGGACAAATTAATAGTTTAAGGGATAGAATTATATATGTTGAAGAAGAAGATTTAATAGAAAGACTTGAAAAAATTATATCAGAAATATGTAGTTATTTTAAATTCGAAAAAAATATAGATATTAAAAATACATCAATACAAATACTAAAAAATATCAACTGTGTCATTTCGAATAATTGTTCAATAAATGTTTTTGAAAAATCTGATGAATCCTTGATTAACGATTATGAGGATATTTTAAATTCATTAGAAAACGAAAACTCAGAAACTGCAAATATGTTTAAGGATATACTTAATGATTTTTTAATGAATGAGCCACTTTCAATTATTGAAAATTTAGAAAATGAGTGGGATGATGGTTCGGTAAATGAGCGTCTTAATTATACAAGTCCTATCCCTTTAAACTATGAGCAGCAGAAGATTATAAAAGCATTATCAAATAAGGATTGTAAATATGTGGTAGTAGAAGGTCCACCAGGTACTGGTAAAAGTCACACTATTTCTGCTATAGCATTCAATTATATACTGGAGAACAAATCAATTTTAATACTCTCAGATACAAATTATGCACTAGATGTCGTTGAGGATAAAATTAACGATACTTTAAATAAAGCCAGACACACACATGATTTTCAAAATCCTATTTTAAGATTAGGAAAAAAAGGTAATACCTATAGCAAAATTTTGTCAAACCAATCTATAAGTCAAATAAGAGATTTTCATAGATCGTCAAAAACTCATCAATCGAAACTTGAAAACCACATTAATAGTGTAGAAAAAACAATTGATGAAAATATCACGAATGAAGGTGGAAGATTTGAAAAAATAGACGATGAAAAAATGAAGAAATATCTAAGTCTTCATATAAAATTTACATCAGATAAAAGTATTTTAAATCTAGATGAGATTGACAATAATTCAAATGACGCATCTATAGATATATTAGAATTTATTAATTTAATTCAATCTGAAAAAGAAAATAAATTATTCTCTTTATACTTAAAAATTAATAAAAAAAGTAATCTAAAATCATTTGAAGAGTTTATAAAATTTATAAATTTTGTTGGACAATTAGATGAAGATAAAAATTTTGACAATAAGTGTCTGTCATTATTCAAAACAATTAAGAAAAGTGGAAGTCATTTAATTATGAAAGATTATATGAATGAGTTTCATCAAATGAAGGGTTTTTTTGGTTATACATTTAAAGGAGATGAGTTAGTTAACCTTAATAATAAAATAAAAAATAAACTTAAACTAAAAAATGAGATTGATTTAAAGTTAGATTCAGATTTTACTGACTTTTATAATGCTAGTAAAGAAATAGAAGAATTAGAAGATGACATTGAAATACTTAAGGTAGATAAAGAAACTAATGGATTTCAGATAGGATCAAATTTTTCATATGAAATTTTTTATGAGTATTTGTTTAATGAAAAAAATCTTATTAGTTTGTGCAAAAAAGAGACCGAAAAAAATAATTTAAAAAATATTTTAGATTTTGTTAAGAGAATTCCTATTACAGCAAAAAATGTTGGTATAGATTTAAATAATCCTGAAAGTCTATTTCAAAATAAAATAGTTAAACTTTCAGCAGTTGATAAGGATGATATTTTAGATTATTTAGAGAGTAGAAGCGATGTTGCAGAGGCTTTTCAATCTGTAAATGATTTTGATTATTCATCGGCAATTTCTGAGAAACAAAGTTTATACACAACTATAATGACAGATAAGCTTGATTCAAAAATATTAAATTTTTTTGATAAAAACAGGACAACTGCAAAAACTTTAAGCAAAATAATTAGATCAAAAACTAAATTTCCCACTAAAGAATTTGCTAAATTGAGAGAGGCATTTCCCTGTATTATAGCAAGCGTTAGAGATTTTGCAGAGTTTATAAATTTAAAAAAAGACTTATTTGATTTGATAATAATTGATGAAGCCTCTCAAGTAAGTATTGCTCAAGCATTACCTGCTCTTATTAGGGCTAAAAAAGTTTTAGTCTTAGGTGATAAGAAGCAATTTAACAACGTCAAATCTATGCAAGCTAAAAAAGTAGAAAACAATTATTTTTTAGAAAAAATTAAACTGGCTTTTAAAAAAATTAGTAACGATAGACAAACACTAGAAAGATTAAAATTATTTGATGTAACATCTTCTGTCCTCGAGTTTTTTTCAAATATAGCTAACTATGAAACTATGTTAAAAAAACATTTTAGAGGTTATAAAGAGCATATATCTTATTCTAGTAAATATTTTTATAACAATGAAATTCAAGCTATCCGAGTTAAATCTCCAGACTTAAAGCTTAATGATATAATCAAATTTGATATTTTGGATAACAAGAGAGAGGAAACAATCGGAAACTCAAATAAGAATGAAGCTGATTTTATAATAAAACAATTAGAGAGATTAAAAAATAAAAACCATACAGGTTCTATAGGAGTAATTACTCCGTTTACTGATCAACAAAAATTAATATCATCTATTATTTCCAAACATAACGATCGTGATTACTTTTTTGAAAAATTTAAACTAAAAATATGGACCTTTGATACTTGCCAAGGTGAAGAAAGAAAAACTATATTTTATTCTATGGTAGCTGATAAAGAGACAGATAAACTATGGACTATTTTTCCAAGTTCTTTAGAAAAGTTAGATTTCGACGATGGAACAAATATTCACAGAGCACAAAGATTGAATGTTGGATTTAGCAGAGTTCAAGAATGTATGCATTTTATATTAAGTCAAAAACCTGAAAAATTTAATAATGAAATTGGTAATGCTATAAGGCATTACTATCAAATATTTAACACAAAAGAACAATTACCAAGTGAAAAAAATCTTGATCCCAACTCACCAAAAGAAAAGGAAGTTCTTAAATGGATTCAAAATTCTGATTTTTATCAAAAATATAGAAATGATATAGTAGTTGAGGCTCAATTTCCTATTGGTGATTATTTAAAACAATTAGACCCTAATTATTCACATCCAAAATATAAAACTGATTTTTTACTTTTTGTAAAGATTAATGATTTAAGTAGTAATATTATTATTGAGTATGATGGCTTTGATTATCATTTTAATAAAGAAAGTCTAATTAATGAGTTTAATTTTGAAGATCATTACACCGAAGAGCATATGGAAAGACAACGAGCTCTTGAGGCTTATGGTTATAAATTTATAAGATTAAACAGATTTAATTGTTCAGATGATCCAATTACTTTTTTGAGTAAAGCTTTATTTGATGCCTGTAAAAATGATGACACTAACACTATACGACAAAGAATTATCAAAACTGCAAAGTCTATTGCGTCAAAAGATAGTAGATACTGTAAAACATGTGAAAAAGTCAAAGAACTTCAAGACTTTAGAGATGAAACTTTAAAGACAAAATACGGCAATGTTTGTAATGGCTGTAGAAAACCAAAATCTCATTATTGGGGACACAGAAGATATAGACGAAGATGGTAGTTAATTTATAAAATTATGTGGCACAACTAGACCCATACCTAGACCAGATAGAGAGAAATTACCTGGAAGACTAATGATGAATACTATGAAAAAAGACCTTTTTTAAAACTTTTTTTAAATATCTATTTTTTACCTAACAATTTATTAAAAGTTTTTAAATATTTTAGATTAAGACACGAGTACAAAAAAAATCAAATTGAAATTGAAGTCTTGAATAAAGAGTTAAATAATGATCAAAATGGAGTTGATTATGAAGTTTAGTAGATCAAAATGGGATAATTTTATTAAGTGTCCATTATGTTTTTACCTTCAGGAAAAACATAATATAAAACCTCCAGGAACACCTGGTCACCCAATAAATTCTAGAGTAGATGCTCTATTAAAAGAAGAGTTTGATGAATTAAGAGCACAAGGTAAACCTCATCCAATTTTTAAGGAATATAACTTAAACTTTATTCCCTTTAATGGTTTAAAAAAAGAAACTTTAGATAAATATAGACATAATAGAAGTGGTGTAAGAGCAATATCAAAGAAAACTGGTATTGAAATCTATGGAGCACTAGATGATTTGTGGTTAAATATAGATACAGATGAAATTGTTGTTTTAGATTATAAAGCAACATCAAGTAGGAATCTTGAAGACTACAGAACCTCTAAAAGATTTTATCATAAAGGATATCTAAGACAGTTAGATTTTTACGCTTATCTTTTAAAGTTAAATGAATTTAAAGTTCATGATACCGCTTACTGGCTAATCTGCAATGCAGCAAATGGAGACCAAAAAATATTCAATAAAAAAGTTGAGTTTAAGATGAGTTTATTATCGTATAAAATTAAAACTGATTATATTGAAGATCAATTGGTAGAATTAAAAAAATGTCTGGAATCTGAAAAATATCCGAAATCAGGTAAAGACTGCGATAATTGTAGATGGTATAATGAAAAAAAGAAATTAGGAGATGCAATAAGATCTAAAGCATAAAGACTGAACAAAGAATGATAATTTAATTACAAACACCAAAAGGGTAAAATGAACCAAAAAATAATATGCCCTCAATGCAGTAAAGAATTTCCTATGGAAGAGGGTTTATCCTCACATTTAAGAATACTAGAGGATAAAGCTAGAGAAAATATAGAAAAAGAACAAGAACAAAAACTTCAAGAAAATCTCAAAAAACTTAAATCATTAGAAGACTTAAGCAAAGAAAAAGATGAAAAAATAAAATTAATTAATGAAAAAAAAGAAAAAGAAATAAAAGAAGCTGTACAAGATGCAGTTAATGCAAAAGTTAAAAGTTTAGATAAAGAAAACAAGGAACATTATGAAAGTCTATATGAGACAAAACTTAATGAACAAAAAGAAAATTTAAGTGAACAGAGTAGTGAAAAACAAAAACTTTGGGAATTAAAAGAAAAAAGACTAATTTCAACTATTGAAGATCTTCAAAAAAAAGCAACTCAGGGAACTACGGTAGATCAAGGATCATCAGCTGAAATGCAATTAGGAGAATTTTTAAAAAAAATATTTAAAGATAAAAGTGATAAAATTACTGAGTATGCGAAAGGGGTAGCTGGAGGAGATTGGTTGCATGAAGTTAGAGAAAATGATTTTACCATATGTAAAATTCTATATGAAAGAAAAAACACTAAAAGTTGGAGCAATGAATGGGTAAAAAAATTACAAGACGATATGAAAGATTCTAAGTCAGATGTTGGTATTATATTTACTAGAGCAACACCAAAAGATTTCCCAAAAGATGTACCCTGGGATCACAAAGGTAATATTTTTATATGTAAATATGACTTTACAGCCCTAAGAGCTCTGGCTACCACCCAAAGATGGTATCTAGTTGATAAAAATAAAAAAAATGAAAATTCAAAAGACAATGTTTTATCTGCAATTGAATTTATTGAAAATCCAACAATTAAAAACCTGCTAATGCAGCAAATTAATGTTTCAGATAAAAAAAGAAAAAAACTTGATTTAACAATGAAAAATTTAAATGATGTAATTGAACTAAATGATTCTATGGACACAAATTTAGAAGAGTTTTTTAGTGAAATTGATAAAGTTGGTGTTTCTGCTTTTATATCAAAATGGAAAAAAAATAATTGATTATTTAAAAGAATAAATGATCTTAGCTCGATTAAAATGGAATACTAAATTAGTTGAAGTGGATGAATTTGTAACAAAGTTCTCAAAAAAATATAAAAATAATGATTTAAGAGTTGATGTTAAATTAACAGATACCGAGTGTCTAATTTATCTCTATAGGAAGCTTCATTAATGAAAAAAAAATTAGTCTTAAAGCTATAACCCAACCTAGAGATGAACTTATTGGCTTAGAAGGCTCTGAAATAGAGGCATATAAAACAAGTCTTCAAAATTTTACAAAAACTCATAGTCAAAAAACTGATGGAAAAACTATACTCCATGCAGGAAGACAGTTAGCAAGATACCATAGAAGTGAAAAACAAGGTCTATTAAATATATACCCAATTTTAGGTGTAACTAATTTATCATCATACAAAAAGTACAAAGGCTATAAAGATAGCAATGATAATAAGATTGAAGGACATCACGAAATTGAAAAAATTGACCCTAACCATTTAACAAAACATCCTTTAATAGGTTTTCAATTAAGTTTTCCAATTTCTAAAATGGGAGATAGAGCATCTATAGAATACATGGTTAACTCCGTTTATTCAGATAGTGAATTAGTCTAATATTAAAAAATATTTTTATATAATTTTTATAATTGAATATATTTTAAAATTCTTTTTTTAAACAAAATTCAGACTTAGTGGAGCCAAAGATTGATGATCTAAGTAGAATCATGCATTGGATTTCATTCCTTTTCTCCCGTTTACGTTTCTTTTCATTATTACCCTCTTTACGTAGACCTCTTGATAGAAGAAGGAGTGAAACCATTACCAACTACAAATTACTTACCTTAAAAAATACAACCAACATTAGGAGTTTTAATATATGGAAATAGACCGTATTAATAAATACTGTCATGTAAGTGCTTATATAGCTTACGATAACTGCAGCCCAGTTTACAAACAAACCTTCAGATTTGAACTCAGTCCCAGTACCCATAATAGTATTATCTGGGATAAAATAATAAAAATACTCAAGAAAAACGGAATAAATGTGGAGCTTAAATCATGAAGCGGTTCTTAATTTTTGTTTCAGCACACTTAATCCTTTTTTTAATAGTAATTGCTTATCAAGCTCAAGCAGATCATGAGGAATGGACTATTGATAGGTACGAAACTTTATCTTACGCAAGAGTTAGCGGTGAAGTAGTTCATGGTGATAGTTTAAATTTCTTTATTGGATCAAGAGAAAATTGTGAAACTGTCTATAATAACTTTACCTTTGTCACTTATGAAAAACCTGGTGATATATATCAATTAGAAGGTAAAAATATTCCAATTAAAATTAATGGAGAAGATTTTACAGCTAAAGTTCAAGCAGTTAATCCCTTTTTAATTGGGTTTAGAGTTACTTTTTCCTTGGGGGAGTTTCCAGTTAAAGAATACATCCATCGTTTAAACAATTTTTATAAGAAAGAGAAGAAGTACGAAATTGAGATAGTGGATGGTATTGATTTTAAAGCAGCTAGGTATTTTGATGTACCCATTAACAATTGGAAGTTAGACAAATTAGTTCC
>Ga0208646_1001749_pt1 | contig 9895 bp, 10 predicted proteins | sample AntAceMetag02UK8_FD_184762 | JGI IMG/M metagenome (GOLD analysis project Ga0208646, IMG submission 184762) | Saline lake microbial communities from Ace Lake, Antarctica - Antarctic Ace Lake Metagenome 02UK8 (SPAdes) (version 2) | ecosystem: Environmental > Aquatic > Non-marine Saline and Alkaline...
TGATCCATTGGCCTTTTGCACGTATTTCTATCTCTTGGCCGTATACGGTAGAGGTGAAACTGCAAAATACGATCAGCGAAGTTGTTACTGCCCAATTCTTCATATTGCTGCTCTACCTTCATATTTAGCGAGCTGTCCCATCTGCAAACTAACGCCCTGCGTCGAGTTTGTTAGTACGTTTCGTATATAAATCAATAGGTTACTGTACTTTCCTTATTCCCACTCAATAGTAGAAGGAGGTTTAGAAGTAACATCATAAAGTACTTTATTGACTTTTGGTACTTTGTTAATAATTAGAGTCGCTACTTCTGATAAAGTTTCTATTAGGAAATTTGTAACATTTGCAGTCATTCCATCAACTGAATTAATACACCTTAAAACACATGTCTCTTCATATGTTCTTTCGTCCCCCATCACCCCGACTGAACGAACGGGGAGTAAAATGGCAAAAGCTTGCCATGATAGATCATAAAGATTGTGCGCTCTTAAGTATTTTATGAATATCTCATCAATCTCTCTAAGAGTATCTAATCTTTCTTTAGTTATATTACCGATACACCTGATACCAAGACCAGGTCCAGGAAAAGGATGTCTTGAGATGAAATCTTTATTTAATTTGTAATAAAGACCTAATTTCCTTACCTCATCCTTAAAAAGCTCCTTAAATGGCTCTATAATCTTAAAATTGATGTCTTTAGGCAGTCCACCAACATTATGATGAGACTTAATTGTTGCAGATTTACCCCCATGATAAGAAGTGCTTTCAATAATATCTGTATAGAGAGTTCCTTGCGCTAGATAGAAAGATTTTTTTTTAAGATTTTTTAAGTAGTTATGAAAAACATCTATAAAAAGAGATCCAATTATTTTTCTTTTTCTTTCTGGATCTTTAATATTTTTAAGTTTTTTGACAAAAATATTTTGAGCATCAATGACATTTAATTTTAATTTAAAAGATTTAAATATTTTTCGAATATTTGCTTCATCGTATTTTCTTAATAAACCATTGTTAACAAATACGAAATGAATATTTTTAGTATTAAGATGTTTTGATAAAGCAAAAGCGAGAACGGTAGAGTCAACACCTCCAGAAACAGCACAAATAATATTAGGGTTTTTTTCTTCAATAGAAAAATCTAAATATTTTTTAACGTTATTGTTTAAATTAGTGTCATTCCAATTTTTCTTTAATTTACAGAATTTAAATAAAAAATTAGAAAGAATATTTTTACCATTTTCAGAATGTGTAACTTCAGGATGAAATTGTAACGCATAAATATTTTTATTATTAGTTATTGCAGCAATAATATTATTTTTTGTTTTAGCTATGATTTTAAAATTTTTTGGTAATTTATTTAAACTATCACCATGAGACATCCAAACTGTCTGGGACTTAGGGGTTTTATCAAAAAGAATGCTAGAGGCTAAAGTTTCAATAGTAGTATTTCCGTATTCTCTATTATCTTTCTTTACAATTTTACCGCCCAGTTTGTGAGCTATATATTGAAAGCCATAACAAATACCTAGTATTGGTAATGTGATTTGTGAGATATCAACTTTAAGTGATGGGGATTTTTTTTTAAGAACAGAGTCAGGACCTCCCGATAGAATAAGCGCTTGATGATTATCTAGAACACTTAAACTATTTAGATATTGAGGTGGTTGAATTTCACAAAATAATCCTAATTCTCTAATTTTTCTTCCAATTAGATGCGTGTACTGTGATCCAAAATCAATAATTAAAATAGATTTAATCAATTGGATCGATAATTAGGAGCTTCTTTTGTTACCTGAACGCCGTGAACATGACTTTCATTAATTCCTGCATTTGTTAGTCTTACAAACTTGGCTTTCTTTCTTAATAAAGATAAATTTTCAGAACCGGTATAACCCATACCCGACCTTAATCCTCCTGACATTTGAAATAAAACATTAGATACTTGTCCTTTGTAGGGAATTCTTCCCTCTATACCTTCTGGAACAAGCTTAGATGTTTCGTTCATCTCATCTTGAAAATATCTATCCGCACTTCCTCTAGCCATTGCGCCCAGTGAGCCCATTCCCCTATAAGATTTATATGATCTACCTTGAAACAAGAAAACTTCACCTGGAGACTCATCTGTACCGGCAAATAAAGAACCTGCCATTATGCAATTAGCCCCTGCAGCTAAAGCTTTAATTATGTCTCCTGAATATCTTATGCCACCATCAGAAATCATAGGAATTTTAGCTTTATTAGTGACTTTTGCGATATCTAATAAAGCAGTAAATTGAGGAACTCCTACTCCAGCAACTACTCTAGTTGTGCAAATAGATCCAGGACCAATACCAACTTTAATAGCATCAGCTCCTAATTTAATTAAGTCTTTAGCAGCCTCGGGAGTAGCAATATTTCCAACAACAATAGGTGTTTGGATTTTTTTTCTAATTTGCTTAAAGGCTTCTAAAACTAATGATGAGTGTCCGTGTGCTGTATCTATAAATAAAACATCCACTCCAACTTTATCAAGATCTAGAGCTCTTCTAAAATCAATTTCTTTTGTACCAATGGCAGCACCTACTAATAATTGACCATTTTTATCTCTTACAGAGTGAGGAAATTTTTCACCTCTTTGAATATCTTTGACAGTAATCAGACCTATACATTTGTAATTATTATCAACTACGACTAATTTCTCAATTCTATTTTCTTGTAGTAGCTTTTTAGCTAAACCAAAAGATGACATTGTTGATGATTGTGTCTTTGTCATTGTAATGACTTTTTTAGTCATTAAATCCTTTACTTTAGTTTTTGTATTCACAATAAAACGAACATCTCTATTAGTGATAATTCCTTGTAAAATATTATTTTGATCAACTACAGGAAATCCTGAAATGCTATGCTCTTTCATAACTGACATCACGTCTTCTATTGTGTTATCAGGTTGCATAGTTATAGGGTCGTAAACAATACCCGCTTCAAATCTTTTAACTTTTTTTACTTCAGAACATTGAGTTTCAATATTAAAATTTTTATGAATAACACCAAGACCGCCATTTTGTGCCATTGCAATAGCCATTTTTGACTCTGTCACAGTGTCCATAGCGGCAGATAAAATAGGCATATTAAGTTTAATTTCTTTAGTTAAATTCGTAGAGATGTCTACGTCTTTAGGTAGAACTGATGATTTTTGAGGTGTTAATAAAACGTCGTCAAAAGTTAGATATTCTTTTACTGAAGCCATGGTGAATCTTAGATTTTTTTAATTTAAAATCAAGAAAATTTAGAAATAAGTTAATTTGTTTTTTTGAAATTACTTTACGTCAGATAGTTTTTTTCCATCAGCTCTAACAGCTTCGAAAGAAAAAGGATCAACTTCATCAATACAGCCTAAATTAATACCCATCTTAGTTTCATCACTTCTTGTATTATGATGGGTATAAATACCACATTTTTTACAAAAAAAATGCTTAGCTACATTAGTATTAAATTGATAAAGACTTAAATGATCCTCGCCTTTTAAGAGAGTAAAATTTTCTTTTGCGATAATTATCATTTTAGCATTTCTTCTAATACAAATAGAGCAATTACATTGACGAATATTTGCTAAATCGCTTTCAACTTCAAATTCAACTGCTTTACAGTGACAGGATCCTTTATGTTTCATAGAAACTATAATGTTGATTAAATATATTTAGTCAATGACTAAGGGCTTCAATATGCTCAGGGTGAGTTTCACAGCAACCACCAACAATAGAAGCACCATTCTTTAGCTCTTTTTCAACAAAATATTTAAAAATTTCAGGGGTAAATTCTAATCTTAAGCCTAAGGCTTCATTTGGATTAGAATTAGTAGCCTTGTTCCAATCATCAGGAATATTTTTAAAAGCATTGACTTTAAAACCATATGGCATGTCTAAAGATTGTAAATTGGGTAAGATTTTTTCATAAATTTCTGGTGAAATACAAGCTCCTATAACTCCCATAATATCGTATTGATGAATAATAGATTTTATTTTGGTTATATTTTCGCCACTTGGAAGAAGACCATTTTTTTTAAAATGAGCGCCAATTAAAATAGGTTTATTAAATTCTTTAGTAGCCTCAAGAGCTATATGAATTTCTTCTATACTACACAAAACATCTAAATAAAAGAAATCAGAATAAGGGTTTAAAGTATTGGCAGTTTCATGAAATAGATTTTTCATTTCTTCTTTAGTTTGATAAATTTCGGACATGTAAGTCTCACCTTGAGTTGGAAGAGACCCTCCTACTAAAACTTTTTTTCCAGATTTTTTAACTGCATTGAAAGCAATCTTACCTGCAATATCTAAGAGATATTTTTTTTTTTCTAAAATATTATTATCCTCAAGCCTTCTATCTCTAACTGTAAAATTATTTGTAATAATAGCTCCACATCCAGCATTTATAAAATCTAGATGAGTTTCCTCAACTATATTATGCTGATTTTCATCAATTAAAGCTGATGCAGACCAAAGAGATCCATTAGGCTTCATACCTCTTTTAAGAAGAGCTTGTCCCATCCCGCCATCTAGAATTAATTTATGATTCATAATTTCTTAATATTTATTATCATACTAATTAGAATTATAAACTGATTAACTAAGGTCAAAACGCGCGCTTACTATTAGTTTAAAAAAATATATTAATGAATTTCTATGACGGAACCTCATGAAAAGTTAGATTCTGAAACAGCTGATGCTACTGATATCAGTAAGCCTTGGGATAAAGATAATCAAGCCTGGTGGGATTGGTATGTCAGTCTTGCAGAGAACGATGTTAAAGAAGATACACTGATTAATGCTGAACCTTTACCTAATATTGAAATTCCCAGTGATGATGAGGTTATCTCCGAACTGGCCGAGCCTTATCCTTTAACAAATGACCAAATCGCTTTCTTTAGAAAAAATGGTTTCATTAAACTCAAGAAAGTTTTTTCACCTGGAGCCGTGCTAAAACTTCGGGCTGAATTGATCAACCTATTAAAAAAAGAGTTTGATGTTGATCCAGATAAAGGAGCATATGAACGATTCCTTAGTCTTGAAATGATCTGGCCAGATAACTCACTACTACGTGCCTACGTATTATCACCACGTCTAGGACAAATTTCAGCAGATCTGCTTGAGGTACCTGCAGTTAGACTTTACCATGATAATGTTCTAGCAAAACAAGCCGGTTGTGGTCGAACTCCATGGCATTTCGATGACCATCATTTTCCATTAGATACTAATGATGTAGTTACAGCTTGGGCACCAGCGCAACCAATCCCACTTGAGATGGGACCACTCTCTTTTGCCTACCCGCTTGACATCCACAAGCTAGTTAATGCTGTTACATTTGAAAAAACTGGTACTGGCTATGATCGTGGAGTGTCTGAAATTTTTGCGAAAAATAATGTAACCGTAAATGAAACTCCATTCGAGTTGGGCGAAGTTAGCTTTCATCATAATTTAAATTTTCATACCGCCTCACGGAACCGTACTAATCGTAGCCGAGTAGCTCTAGCCAATACTTATTATAGAGATGGAGCGCGGGTAATAAATGCACCAACAATGGTCTCTGGTGACTGGCAGAAATTTATGCCGAATGTAAAACCAGGAGGCATAGCTGCTAGTCCACTAAATCCAATTTGTTGGCCAGTTAAAAGATAAATCATGAAAGACACCACTCTAAAGCTTAAACATCAGATAGATGAGATGATTGATTGACATCCAATACTAAGTCCTTAAAAAAAAATAAAGATATAAGTGATCAGAGCGGATTAAATTCAATCTGGACCGATAGTCTTGCTCGCAATCAACAGCCAGATGGCACAGCATTACTTGATCATTTAAGAATAGTGCATCAAGAACATACAGGTTTCACTGAGGCTTGCGCAAGCACATGCCGCGATGAGGCTGGACGTAATAGTTATGAATGGCTGGCTGAAATTGTACCTGACAATGAAGGTATCAGTGTACTAGATCTTGCCTGCGGATCAGGACCATTATTAAAAATCTTAATTGATCGCAATAAAAATCTACAATTAAAAGGAGTAGATATGTGCCCTGAAGAATTAGCACTTGCTAAGGCCCGTCTACCAGACGGTGCAGTAAATCTTATTGAATCAAAAGCACAAAATTTAACAGCAATCAATGACAGCTCAATTGACATAGTACTGTGCCATTGGGCTTTAACACTAATGGACCCAATTACTCCTGTGTTAAATGAAGTCCGTCGCGTACTGACGGCAGGTGGTCGATTTGCAGCTTTAGTCGATGGACCAATGAATAAAGCACCTGGATACACTGATGTTCATGATTTAATTTACCGATATGTACAGAATGAACTGCCTGGTTATGGCGAGATTGATTTAGGTGATCCAAGAATACGAGGAACTGATAGCTTAAGTAATCTTGTGCGTGAGACTTTTCCAGAAGCAAATGTAACTGTTGAGACTAGTGTTGTATCTATGGAAGGACCCGTTTCAAAAATAGCCGAAACTGCTGCAGGATTTTTTTATGCTGCATTTGTCTTACCTCCAAAAATCCATAAAACAATGCTTTCAGAGTTGTCTAACCTACTAGCTATATCAAAAGAAAGTACGGATGTCGAAAGACAAGGACGATTTGCAATGCCAATTAATCGTCTTTTAGTTGTACCTAATATAAAATGAATACATTTTTACATGAAGTAAGTCTCGGTTTAAGTAAAAAAAACAAGAAGCTAAATTCTAAATGGTTTTATGATTTTTATGGATCAAAACTCTTCGAACAAATTACCAAGTTGGATGAATATTACCCAACACGAACTGAAAGAAAAATTTTAAAAGATAATAAAAATGAAATTGCTAATAAAATTGGCAAGAGTGCCGTTTTAATTGAACCGGGCGCAGGAGATATTAAAAAAATAGCAATCTTTCTCAATAGCTTAGATAAACCAAAAAAATATATCCCATTAGATATTTCAGAAGATTATATAAAGAAAATATCCCAAAATTTTAAAAAGAAATTTCCAAGAGTGGCTATTACTCCAAAAGGATATGACTTCTCGGCAAATAATAAGTTGCCTTTTAAAATCAATTCATCAGATAATATTATTATTTTTTTTCCAGGATCAACGATTGGAAATTTTGAAACAAAAGAAGCAATACAATTTTTAAAAATGTTAAAATTAAAATTTAAGGCCAAAAAAGTCATTATAGGAGTGGATTTAGTTAAAGATGTCAAAACACTCATTTCGGCTTATGATGATAAAAAAGGAGTAACTGCAAAATTTAATAAAAATATTTTAAAAAGAATAAACACTGAATTAGGTGGTGATATTGATATAGGTTTATATAAACATTTAGCTATTTATAATAAATCTAAAAATAGGATTGAGATGAGATTAAAATCGAAGAAAACACATAATATTAAAATTAACGGTTCAAACTATTTAATTAAAAAAAATGAAGAAATTCATACAGAAAATTCCCATAAATATACTTTAAAAAGTTTTAAAAACTTAGTAGGTAAAGCCGGATGGAAAATCGATACCACTTGGGTTGATGATAAAGGGCTTTTTAGTGTTCATTGCTTACTATGATTTCTATTTTAACTTTACCTTTCGTATAGTCCTGGCGATGAACCACCAAACAAAAGCAATTATAGATAAAGAAATTCCCATTATGATTACATTAGTTGGATAGCCATAAAGCATTTTTAACCAAATATTGGTAACTATTGCTAGAAAGGTAGATGCAAGTCCAAAAATTATCCAAAAAAGTCCTTTAATAAAGCTCATGTTTCAATTCTACTATAAGAAAACTACGTGAGAAACTATTTATTAAAATAATAATCTGTTAAATTCATTGTGATTTCAATACCTACAATAAAATAATATTTATTATATAAAACAAGATACCGTAAAACATGAACATTAGGATTTTGTCCTTACCTGTTTTTTCTTCCCAGTTTAATTTAAATAATACCGATGGAGAAGAAGCTACTAATAAGATAATTCCAATTGCAATTACAAGTATTGATAAAATCATATATACATTCATTTTTTTTTCTCTTTACTTATTCACGCAGCATATCTTAACATTTTCTTTGTATATTTCCTAAATCTCTATCTTTCAGGAATACAATGTGGATTAAACCCAACTAATTCATCTATTCCTTGGTGCATATATTGCTTTCTGCGCGAAAGATATTCAGAGTCATTTACTAGTTCCACATTAGTAACAATTTTCATCAAAATGTCTAAGCCAAATGCCCTTTCGTGTGTCCTTTTTCTTGCATTTTCTGGATCTTCAATTGCATTATGATTTTCACCAGCATACTTTCTACTTTTAAATTTATCCCAATCGGTAATGGCCAAGTTTGTAACTTCTGATGCTTTAACTAATTTATTGAGTATTTTTGTTGGCACTTCTGCACCCCAAAGTTGAGCTACATATACAAAGCCAAGAGCTGAATCAAGTCCATATGAGTGATACCATTGTCCTCTATATCCTCTAAATGAATTATTATTGATATAACCATCTTCATAAAAGAGTTTGTCAATTTCTTTAAATCTATGGGTTATTTGTTTTGCAGCTAGTTTTTTATCATTAGCCCAAGATGCGTAAGCTAATATTCCTGTTCCACCATTTGCCATTTGGTAGAAACCTTGTTCTTCTATTTTAGACTCTACCGGTTTAATAAACTTTTTGTACATTTTTTTTATGTATAAATTTACAGTTTTGAACTCTTGCTCATTCAATTCATCTTTTAACCATAATGCAGTAATCATGTAGTTTGAAAATACATCTCTCGCAAATGCATATTGATGATACCAGCAGGGCGCATTAATATCTCCGCCAGCATAACACATAGGTTTTTTTTGAACTTCATTATAACCAATACTGTCATACAAGGTATTGCCTTTAGCTAAATCCATTAGCAAGTTTTTAGCAATTATTAAATTGTCATGGTTATCATTAGCAATTGCATTATGTGTTGCAGACATTAACATTGTCATTGGAACTGTAATACCTTTGTCACGAACAATCATTGAGCTACTGTTCATTTCCCAATCAGCAGGCCAATCGTAACCAACTAATTTTTTAACTTTTTTTACAGTTTGTTTTTTATCAAATGTTGCTGTGTAATTCTTATCCATAGCTTTACAAGATTGAATTGAATCTACATAAAAATCATTCGCAAAAGTGATATCTTTAGATATTACTTTTGCATAAGTATTCCCACTCAATAGCAAACCAAGAACTATAATCCTTAAAATATTTTTCATAAATTAAATTCGTAGTATAATAAGACAATAAAGAATATGCAAATTTATCCATTTTACGATTTAGACCAACTACTCACTAGGGTTATATTTTCTTTATATTTATATGGTAGATATAGAAGTGTATTAATAATTAATACTGTGAATTAGATAGAATTAATCATTTAGGTATTACTTTTTGATACTGTGAAGTGCTATTGGTTATAGACCTAATGTTAATCCTGTTATTGATCTAGGATCGTGATGACCAATAAAAAAAATACTGCTTTTGTAGTGTTTAAGTTATGATTTACATGGTATCAAATATTATTTAAAGCAATAAAATTAAGGATTTGATAATGAGAATATTATTTACTGGTGGGTCAGGTAAGGCTGGAAAACATACTATAAACTATTTACTTGAATATGGTCATTCACTTTTGAATTTAGATCAAGTCCAATTGGAGCATCCAAAAGTTTTAACTCGCTTTGCTGATATTACTGATGCGGGGCAAGTATTTGATGTAATGGGAAGTTATGCACACTACGATGAACTTGATAAAGCTATTGGCATTCCCAAATTTGACGCGGTAGTCCACTTTGCAGCAATTCCTCGGTTGCTTATGACAAGTGACAATGAATGTTATCGTGTTAATACCCTTG
>Ga0208646_1001755_pt1 | contig 9872 bp, 9 predicted proteins | sample AntAceMetag02UK8_FD_184762 | JGI IMG/M metagenome (GOLD analysis project Ga0208646, IMG submission 184762) | Saline lake microbial communities from Ace Lake, Antarctica - Antarctic Ace Lake Metagenome 02UK8 (SPAdes) (version 2) | ecosystem: Environmental > Aquatic > Non-marine Saline and Alkaline...
GGGGAGTAAACAGTTCTTGAACGATTTTACCCAAATCTCAGCGCAAGATGTGAAAGCGTACAAACGGTATGCTTCATTGTCAGATAGATACGAAATGGTAATATCAACGCAAACCTAAACTAGAGCCATTTTAAACAGTAATCCAATTAGCAATAGTCGAAACTGACAGTTATAAAAGGAAGAGTAAATTCCAAATCTTATAGAAAAAAATAGCCTAAAATACGAAGTTCAAATATCTTTTACTTTCAATTTTAATGGTGTCAAATAACAGAGAAGCAGTTCAATAACAAGGGAAAAATTTACTTTTTTATGTGTAACGGTTATTTTGAATGTATGGAGGTTTTTCTTAAGCCAAGAGAGGGGTAACAGAGTGTGGTTTCTAGCGTAAAATTTTGTCATAGTTGATCAGCACTATCAGAAAAACTCTTTGAGAATCCTGATTATAAAAGTGGTTAGAATCAAGCTGTTTTACAAGCTGATGCCAATAACATAGAGATGATAAAAGAGAGGAATATCTTCTCGCTAGTTGACTGCCTTTGGAGGGTAAATGAAGACCAATTTTCCACATTTCTTGTATTTATCAAACCCTCATATTGCTGAAAAAATTTCTCTCATTTATCGTTCTGTTTATTGCCCCAATCATTTTGATCCTAAATTTCTGAAGGTCGATTTTAAAGTTAGGCAGCCAACTCCATTTCATCAATTATCGGTTCATTTTCAAACTCTCAAAACCATTATCAGAAGCGAGTTGGCAGATGCATTCAAAGTATCTCGATTATAAAAGGCCACATATTAATGATGCCATTTAAGGAAATTTAAGGAGCTAAATATTCGAAGAAATTATCTACTCGTCTATAAACTTAAGGACTAAATTTTATCTGCCTAGTTTGAAATAAACATGCTGATTTTTTACGCATATCGCACCTCCAACATCAGATAGTCGATAGAATATTTCAGGAGTTTTACTCAAATTGTATAACCTGCAATCGGAGCATTGATTACAAGATCTTCAAATGTGTGACATGATGAGCCGGCAGATAGGACCAACATGACTCGCCGTGAACTGGTTATTTAAATACCTAACGTAGAAGTAGGGTCTCTAAGAAGGGACGGTAGTTATAACATCTTTTTTGAGCTTGGTAGCTTCTAATCTAGGTCGAGATCATAACGATACATTTTATCATTTTACTACGAATACTAGAACAGGGAGATTAAGTAAGAATCGCACAAAATAAGCAAAAGGGCTGCAACAACAAGAGGCATAAAAATGTCTAACACCAATCTTTTTGATAACCGGGCTGTAAAGCCCAAATAATACAAATGATACTATTGTTCATCAACTTCAAACACATCATATCTTTAAATTGATTAATTAAGTAAAATGTCATAACTATCATTATAATAGATAGTTATGATGTTTCAGTATTGCTGATTTATCAAGCAAACCAAAGATTATTTGGTGAGAGATTTTCTAGCAAAACGAGGGAAAGTGAGCCAAAAAAGCTTTTGAAGTTTCATCCAAATAAACTCAATCCATGGCTTTACCCAATAGCCTATTTTGCATGTAATCATCGTTTTTCCATTAGCCTCTTCGGTCCAAAATTCAAGGCGATAAGGACGGATCCAGCGCACACTGAGTGCATAACTACCGTAGAAATACTGTAAATCACGATAATCAGCTTTTATCTCGGTCAGCTTACCTGCAAAATTGATAAATGGGCCGTAGTGGATATTGTAAACTTCCTCATAGAAGCCATTGGGTATGTTTTCAGGATCAGGACTATAAAATTCTACCTTATATGGCCAAACTTGAGTATCAGTGAATGTTTTAGGGTTATTGAGCCAATTCCAAACGGCTTTGGAAGTAGCGGCTATCTCGAATTTGAAGGTATAATTACATTCAATAAATCCTTCAGGTTGGGGTTGTAAATACATGTCGTTAGTAACCCCTACAGAGTAGTCATTGTTCCATTTTGATAATGGATAACCACCAAATAGCGACCTGACATTATGTCAAAGTCCATTATGAATTTCGCAATAAAATTTCATAACTACCATAAAATCAACACTTTAAATAGATGGTCTTAATGTACATGCGGTGTAGCTGGCTTTATTTTTTCTACAGTCAACTTTTGTGATTACTTTTTTGTGGTTAGATCATTTGACCAGGACATGGAAATCGTTTTGCTGTTCGCTAAAGACTGTTGATATTTATGCTTCCCCATATCCTCATTTAAAGATGTTACGTGAATTTTCCTGCTAAACGAGTTCGTTGACTTTATCCGTTTTGCCTATTTTCAGACAAGCTTTGGTTATAAAAATTACCACATCAATGATTATTGATCTCGTCAGCGCAGTTGGGGCTTTATGTCCTGCAGTGAGTTTTTCATTATCAATGCGTAAGGCATCATGCTTCAACCAGATTTTCATTTTTATTCCTACCTGCTGCATTTTTTTTTAAGAATGTTTGAGCAATCCTGTCTTCGACATTATAGCCTTTTCTCCATTGAGCAGCTAAATCACGGTTGTGTTCGAGATGTTTTCGTAGGTTCTTTGCTCCCGAATTACAAGTGTTTATTGCTAGGCTGAGCGAGTGCAAGGTTGGTAAATTGTGGCTTAGCAAATTTCTCATAAACATTGGTAAGGTTCACCGCGATAACGCCTCCAATGGGTTGTCAAGTAAATACAACGTGCTTAACTGTAAAGAGGCTACATACTTCATTTGAGTAAAGTTATTATTGATTATTTTTCAAGCCGCTGTTGAAGTTCTTTGGTAAGGGGAGCGAAGACTCTGGGCTAAAACATGGGGTACAAAATGATATGATTTTGAGAAGTAAGTTCTTTAAATCAACAGCATCTATTTTAGGATTTTTGGCTAAAAATCAATGAATAAAACGAATTAAATTATTCTTATATGTTCGAATATTTGCACCTAATATTAGCCAATAAATGGTTCCTTTATTAGTCTTATTTTTGCTGTCAAATCAGTGGCGTTGCAGAAAAATTAAGAGTAATAAGGATGCAAGAAAAACACCCTATTTGTGAGTAGAAATAAGTTGCAAAAACCTAGATTGTATATATTTTGGTCCAGTGAAAAGACGGATAAACACATTGGCTTCTTTCTTAGTTAAGTCAACATGTTTATCATCATAATGCTGAGTCTAATATCACAAATATAGCCATCTGGGCTTGACGCTTATTTATGGAAGAATAGAATTATTATTCAATTTACGAGAGACTTAACCGCTATTCAAGAAGATTTGTGGGTTACTCAAGTGGAGGAGATAAATGAACGAGACATTGTTGTGATGCTAATATCACTTGAAGTAGAGGAAATCAGGATCTTAAACGATAGTGATAAACTCATAAAAGGGGATTTTTTGATGTACCAGATGATGAGAATGTTGATAAGCAAGTTTAACTTAGAAAAAGAACAAAAAATTATTTTTTTAGGCAAAGATGGTAGTTTGAAATGGGAGGGGAGTGTACATTCTGATCATCAAATCATTTTCGATAAGATCGATACCATGCCTATGAGAAGAAGTGAAATAAGGCGCGGATATTAAAAGTTAATAGCATATGTTTTTATTGATTTTAATTTTACAATTAAATATAAGTACAATGGATATACACGGTATAGATATAGAAATGCTGAATGGCGAAAAGACAACCATGGCAAAGTATAAAGGAAAGAAATTAATCATAGTGAATACAGCTTCGGCCTGTGGCTATACGCCGCAATATGAGGATTTTCAATCACTGCATGAACTTCATGGAGATAAGGTGTCGATTTTGGGCGTTCCCTCTAATCAGTTTGGTGGTCAGGAACCAGGGACAAATGACCAAATCGCCTCCTTTTGCAAAAAGAATTATGGTGTCACTTTTGATATTCTTACTAAAATCGATGTGAAAGGAAGCCAGAAGGATCCTCTATATCAATGGCTCACAAGTAAGGCGGAGAACGGATGGAACGATCAAGAGCCCAGCTGGAATTTTTGTAAGTATCTGATAGACGAAAATGGAAAACTTATAAAGTTCTACGCTTCTGGAGAGAATCCTATGGATACGAAGATTCTTGATTGGGTTTTAGAAGTGAAGTGATGGACAGGGGATTATTTTTCCCTTAATGAAAAGACTGTTATCAGAAGAATTCTCCGAGGCACTGCCTCAGAATTCTAATAAAACTTCATCCGCACATCTGCTGAGATTAAATCAACCATCTTTATTGAAAAGCTATCCTAGATGGTTGATTTAATAAATACCACATTCCCCATTTTTAATAAAAACTACATTTAGATTTAAATATTTTAACTACATTTAGATTTTAATTCTTAAAAGTATGGGAAAATATTCAATAGGAGAGTTTGAAGAGATCGTCTTACTCACGATTATGATTCTAGAAGATGAAGCTTATGGTGTTTCGATCAAACAGCATATAGAAAAGAATCTTGACAGAACCGTGAGCCTTGGCGCTATGCGAACAGCTTTGGATCGTATGGAGGAAAAGGGATATGTAGACTCGCAATTTGGGGAAGCCACTGCGGTTCGTGGTGGAAAGCGCAAGAAATTTTTTGCCGTAACCAAAACCGGAGTAAAGGTGCTGCACACGGTGAAAGCATCTCGTGAAAAACTGTGGAATGCTGTACCGAACATAGCTTATCAATTCGATTTTATTGGCAGTTAACCAAGACATCAAACCACCAACGATTTGGCTAAACTTATTAAGATGGTTCTGTAGAAAGGACTTAATCGAAGATATAGAAGGGGACCTGACTGAACTCTTTTACTTCGAAGCAGCATCATCACAAAAAGTAGCCAATAGGTATTTCCGTACAGAGGTACTCCGTTTGATTCGTCCCAGAATTTTAAGGTCATTTAAAACTCAAAATTTTCAAATCATGTTATTCAAGAACTATTTAAAGACGGCTTGGCGCAATGCCAAAATGTATCGCGGCTATTCTTCACTTAATCTATTTGGGCTCATAGTAGGCATTTCGGCTGCTATGTGCATTTATCTATGGATCGCCGATGAAGAGCAGGTAGATCAATTTCACAACAATAAGGACAGACTTGTAGCGGTCAAACGAAATATGGCACAAAGTGATGGTTTGATGGAAACAACTTCTAATATTCCACATCCTCTAGCCGCAGTGCTCAAAAAAGAATACCCTGAAGTAGTGGCCGTCACGGAGGTAAGCCGACCAATAGAATCATTACTTAAGTTTGACGAATCTAACACCATGGAAGCTGGCATATTCGTCAGTGAAAATTTTTTTGAGACGTTTTCATTTCCCATCATTATAGGAACACCGATAAACGATGACGATTTATCGGGCATATTGATTTCTGAAGTATTGGCCGAAAAATATCTCAAACCAGAAGAGAAGCTTGCCGATTTGATTGGGCAAAGCTTGCTCTATGAGCAAGAAGAAACTGTTGTCATCCAAGGCATATTTGATAGTAAGTATGGGCGCTCTTCCATGGAGATGGACTGGGTTCGACCAGCCAAAAGCTTTATTGATCAAGCGGAATGGATGCAAAGTTGGGAAAATGGTGCTTTCAATATTTTTGCGCTATTGGTTGATGAAACAAAAGTAGCAGCTGTAAACGAGCGGATCGTCAATGAAATAGAAACACATACTGACCGCACCAACGGTGAAACACTTTGGGTACAACCATTTTCCGATACGTATCTCCATGGACAATACGAGAATGGAACTGCGGTTGGTGGAAAGATACGCTACGTCAGTATCATGAAAATCGTAGCGATCTTGATTTTGGTCATTGCCTGTATCAACTTTATGAACCTGAGTACGGCACGAGCAAGTCGGAGGTCCAAGGAAATAGGCTTACGCAAAGTCATGGGAGCACATAAGTCCATGATTTCCAAGCAGTTTCTATTTGAAGCTTTCCTTTACACATTCTTTGCTGCCGTCGTTTCTTTAGTCATAGTCTTCGCAACTTTGCCATGGTTTAACCACCTCATTGACAAGCAGATCGCGCTGAGTTCTCAAAGCCTAGAATTTTGGTTATATATAACGATTACAATTTTGGTAACTAGCTTTTTAGCAGGAAGTTACCCTGCTATCCGTTTAGCTGGTATCAACTTGGTAAAAGCCATGAAAGGCGATAATGGCAGTGACAAAGGTGCAGTTTTCGTAAGAAAAGTCTTGGTCATTTTTCAAGTGGGTGTAAGTTTCATACTTTTGATTGGCGCCATTTTAGTACATGACCAGATCGAATATTTACTCACAAAAGATACAGGATTGAACCGCGATTATGTAGCAGGTATTTATATGCGAGGATCTTTGAAAGGCCAATTTGATACTTATAGACAAGAACTCTTGGGGATTTCTGGTGTGGTGGAAGTCGCTGGCTTATCTGGAAACCCCGTGAATTATGGAAGAAGCACAAGCTCGGCCAAATGGGATGGGCAAGATCCTAACACGCCATATGAAGTAGGCGTCATGGTCGTTTCGGGTAATTTCCTCAATATGATGGATGTTAAGATATTGGAAGGAGAAAAATTTGGTGATGGAGATCAACCAGATAGTATGCGGTTTGTGGTCAATAAAGCAGCTGTACAGATGATGGGCTTTACAGAGCCGATAGGTAAAAAGTTGTCCGTGTGGGGAATGTCAGGTCGTATAATCGGCGTTGCAGATAATTTTAACGTAAGTAGCTTACATAAGGCCGTGGATCCGCAAATCATTCTGGCAAAGAATCAATATGTCGAAATGGCCTTGATCAAGGTGACGCCAAATGCCAACAACATTGTCGAGAAAATTGATCAAGTGACACGCAAGATGAATCCTGGATATCCTGTAGCGTTGGAATGGTTGGATGATAGCTATCGAGAACAATACGAAACAGAAATAGTGATGGGAAAATTGTCGAATTTATTTGTAGTTGTCTCTGTAATTATCGCATGCTTAGGATTATTTGGGCTGAGTGCGTATAGCACGGAGAAGCGTACAAAAGAAATCGGTATTCGAAAAGTGCATGGTGCATCTTCATGGCAGTTAGTTATGTTGCTCGCTAAAGATTATGTGTGGTTGATTGTCATAGCCTTAGCGATTGCCATACCGATAAGTTATTTACAAGGAGTAGAGTGGTTGAGCTCTTTTGCCTACCATATAGATTTAAGCGCAATGTCATTCATGATTTCAGGATTGATGTTGTTAGGGTTGGGTTGTATCACGGTTGGTTTTAAAAGTTATACGGCAAGCAGAAAGAATCCGATAGACACATTAAAGAGCGAATAAATGTTCTGAAAAATAGCACGTTCCATTAAAAAAAGTAAAACCCACATTCTGGGTTTTTTTCTTTGATGTTTGCATCGAAGAAAAAGAAAGTCTCCAAGGTCATACTTCTCGAGTGTGCTCTGAGGTTCTTGATCACCGGTAGGCAAATCACGTGGGTTAAAGTCGCGTTATTTCCCTTTTTGAAATATGTCTTGTTACTTATCTTCCTTTTTAAGCAAAAGGAGACTTGATTAACTTGGTAAAAATCCTTTTTTTCATTCAATTTCGAGGTGGCAAAATTAAGGCGAGTAAAAGTCGATGCTAGCTAAGCCAATTAACTAAAAAAATCATGTCCAAAATATTCAAACTCAAAGGAGCCGTTCAAAATTATGCATGGGGAGGAAATGATTTCATACCTGACCTGCTTGGCATTGAAAAGGAACCTAAAACGTATGCTGAATACTGGCTCGGCGCTCATGTAAATGCACCAGCAAAAGTGCTAACTGATGAGGGAGAGGAACGTTTGGATGAATTTATCCAAAGGAATAGTACAGAAGTATTGGGAGTGAAAGTTGCAAAAGAATTTGGACGACTGCCATATTTGTTCAAAGTTTTGGATGTGAAGGACATGCTGTCTATTCAAGTCCATCCAACAAAACCGGAAGCAGAGAAGGGCTTTGCCAAAGAAAATGAACTGGGTATTCCGTTAACAGCACCAAATAGAAATTATAAAGACGATAACCATAAGCCCGAAATTATGGTAGCGCTCGGTGAATTTTGGTTACTACATGGTTTTCTTACGCCAAGTAAACTTTTGAAAACGCTCAAGGAGGTACCAGAATTCAATCATTTAATAGCGGTTTTTGATGAGGAAAAACATGATTATTTCTCTCTTTATCAGAAGGTTATGGAAGAAACGGATGAAATCACGGAAAGCACACTTAGATCATTGATTAAAAGAGTGTTACCTCAATATACCGCAGGCAAACTTGATAAAGAAAATCCAGATTATTGGGCAGCAATGGCTGTAAGCGCTGCTGGGGAATCAGCCAAAATTGACAAAGGCATCTATTCGATTTATTTTTTCAATTTGATGAAGGTCAACAAAGGTGAAGCTGTTTTTCAGGATGCAGGAATACCCCATGCGTATTTGGAAGGCCAAAATATGGAATTGATGGCCAATTCTGACAATGTGCTTAGAGCAGGATTAACGCCCAAACATGTTGATGTTCCTGAATTGTTAAAGCATGTTGATTTTAAAGGTATTGTTCCCAACATTCTCACAGGCCAAACAAGCATTGATGGTAGCTTGGAAACGATGTATGATAGTCCCGTTCGTGATTTTGTGCTTAGCCAAATCACTTTAGGTAAAGGAGATAGTTACCATCACGATTCGAAAACAGCAGAAATATTGATGGTAATGGATGGCGATGTTGCAGTTTTTGATGCCGAAAAAGAAGTTCTAAATGCCCGAAAAGGAGAGGCGCTATTGGTAGTTGCAGACTGTTCTTACAATCTAACAGCTGAAGAAGGATCAATTATTTATAAAGCGAGTGCTTTATTGAATTGAGTTTTTCCATGTTGATTTCAGTAACTTTTTCAATAAGCAAGAACCGCGAAGCAAGCGCGCGATATATAAAGTAGAATCATTGCTTTTATTCGATATAAGTATCAAAAAATCAAAACTCCAAAGTAGCAACTAACCGAAACTCCACTTCAGTCTAAAAAAAAGCAACTTGGCTTGTGCGCCATAGCTGTCCAATGACTTGCCGAAAAATAATTGACAGATGATATCAAGATCGACATTAGGTTGAGCTGAAATGAATATACTGGGATTTAAAAAAAGCGCATGCCGATTACTTGGATAATAAATAGTGGAGATTCCTACGTTTACTAAAGGGTAAAAACCATTGTTAGCCTCAAAGAATGTGACATATCGAAAAGGAGAAATATTTTTATCTGTAAGCCTGTCTTGACTAAATAGATCAGGGAAATCGCTTTTAAAATGCGATTTATTTTTGATTTAAAAAAAATGTTGAGGAAATAAGTATTTAGGGATAAAAAAATGTCCTCTTCACAAAAAATAAGGACTCCAAAAAATCCAAATTTTCTCTCCCATTTTTATTTCCTGAAAGACCCTCGTTGAACAAAAAAAAGAAATATCCTTTTCCCCCTTGACGAAATATTCTTGTTAGTTATTTCTGCTGTCCTTAGTGGAGCTAATAGCTGGACAGCTATAGAAACATTTGGTAAATAAAATCTTTTCTGGCTTAGAAAGTTCTTACCCGATATAAACAAAAACCCTTCTCAAGACGTGGTGATAAGGCTATTTGTACGACAAGATGTGGATAATTTTAATGAATGCTTTATTAATTGGGTCAATGAATTCGCTAAAATCACGAAAGGAAAAGTTTTTGCTATCGATGGTAAAACAATCTGTGGTTCACAAGATAAACAGATAGTTCTACTTTACGAAGATAAAAAGGTCACAAAAACTAGAAAATAATCAAGGTTAAGTGCTTGTTATTCAGTATATTAGCCTTATATAATTCATCAGTTACGCACCGGTTGATTTTCATACAAGTGAAAAATCAATCGGATAAAAAAACATTTGAAAATACACTAAAT
>Ga0208646_1001757_pt1 | contig 9870 bp, 11 predicted proteins | sample AntAceMetag02UK8_FD_184762 | JGI IMG/M metagenome (GOLD analysis project Ga0208646, IMG submission 184762) | Saline lake microbial communities from Ace Lake, Antarctica - Antarctic Ace Lake Metagenome 02UK8 (SPAdes) (version 2) | ecosystem: Environmental > Aquatic > Non-marine Saline and Alkaline...
GTTTAGGTTTGATACCGAATGAATTTGTTATACGGGTGTTTTATAATACATATCGTCGCCACGGTTACCCCGCCATCGCCGCCAGGAACCGTCGCTGCCACTCCGCCTTTGCCCTCTCCGCCTCTAGATCGATTTTATAATACATATCGTAACCGTCTACTCCCGTGTCTTGTATTTTTTTTGCATGGTTGGATTTCAAAAAACATTTATTTGTACTCCGTTCGTGAACGAAACCTCCACATCTATCAAATTTATTGCACCGTTCCATACACGCGTCTACACTTCCTTCGTCGACTTCCGTGAGTTTATGAACTACCCGTGAGTTTATTGTGACGAATGTACCATCCGATGCATTAATTGACGTCTTTCCAACTGATCCCGGGTTTCTGTAAACCGTCGGTACCCCGATCCGGGTATTTTCAAGTTTATTATAGGTTATATTGGACGGGGGTGGCGTTGTCTCAATTTTAGATATGTAATCTTGTCTTTTTTCATCCCAAACCCATCGAGGATAAACCACCGGGGGTGGTGGTGCCGGTACCGGTTTTCCATGATCAGGTCCGTTATATTTATAATAGTCAGACCAAAATTGACGATTATCACAGTGTGCAGAACTCGTTCCACACCTACCATGAATAGACCCACTATTAGCACAGCACTCAGATCCCGAACACTTGTTTCCATCTGTTTCGTAACCTATGATTTGTGTAGGACCGCACCTACTACGTCTGTCATCCTCTAATGCTTTTAAACGAACGCGACTATCTTCGTCTCGCAATTCCTTGCGTTTAACCGCGTCTTCTTCGCGTTGCTGTTCATCTTTAGCTTTCCGTTCATCTTGTGCCGCCTGTATTGCCAACTGACGCTCTTTCGCTACCCTAGACCTCTCGACCTTTGCCTCTGCATCAGCTGCCTTCAATTCATCGAAATATTTCTGGCGTTCCCTCATCGTGCGATCCGAATCACGTTTGGTAAGGTATTTAGCATAATCATCGACCGATAAATTGGTCCATGATTTATAATACATATCAAAGCCACCCATAACTTGTTCCAATTGCTCTGCATTGCTTGAAAATAAATGGCATTTATTTGTACGTCGTTCATGAGAGAAACCCTCACAACGATAAAACTTATCACATGTTTCTCTACATGCATCGATACTATCTTCATCAACACGTGCTAGTTTGTAATCATCTCTATTCTCACCGGTGACGGGCCAACCATTCGTCGCATTGATTAATATTTTTCCACGTAAATTTTCCGGAACGTTTGACGGATCGATCCCCACATTATCTACTCTTCGATTTTGCATACCAGCGAAAGCTCTCCGAGTTTCGTTAAGAGTATTAACCAAAAACTGCGCGTGAGCTGCCTGCTCATCACGAGCTCTAATAGCTTCGATGCGTATATTATTTTGATATACAGCTTGCGCATCCGCAGCGATAGCTTGCAGTCTTTCTACCTCTGAATGCATGTCTTCGAATTGGTCGACTATGGCCTGATCCATAACATTTTGTTCTTCTTCTGCATCGCTCAACGCATCTTGTGCATCGGCTATAACCTTGGCACTATTTATCTCGATAGCAGCCATCCGCTCTTCTTGTGCTATTTCCATTTCTCTATTTTCTCCCATTAGTGTATTGTATTCTTCGTCATATGCATCTTGTGATGCAACCCTTTTAGCATCGTCCAATTCACGCTGTTTACTCGCAGCTTCTTCGATTAGTCTATCGTTTTCGTCTATTAGGCCCCCGCGAACTATAGCAGCTTCTTCCATCGCAACGCGTTCACTTTCCGAAAGTTTCTCATTCAACTTACGCTGTATATCAAGTTTCCGCTTCATTTCCGCTTCAGCTTGCAATCTAACTGCTTTCTTTTTCAATGCTATTTCTAACGCACGTGCATACTTTTCTTCTTCGATTAGTCCATCGTTTTCGTCTATCAGGTCCCCGCGAACTATAGCAGCTTCTTCTATTTTATCCACTTTATCATCTTTGTACTTCGCCATCTTAGCTCGAAACGCAGCTGCTCGATCGTCTTTATCTTTCTTCGCCTCCTCAGTCAGTCTTTTCACTTCCTGAATTTTCAAGTCGACCTTACGTTTTTTCTCCTCGATTTCTTCCGTAAGTATTCGTGCATTCTCTTCACGTTCAATCTCCATCTGCTTCACCTCTTGAATTCTCAAGTCGACCTTACGTTTTTTCTCCCCCGCGTCCTCTGCAAGTATTCGCAACTTCTCCGCACGTTCAATCTCCATCTGCTTCACCTCTTGAATTCTCAAGTCGACCTTACGTTTTTTTTCCTCCACGTCCCCTGCAAGTATTCGCAACTTCCCCACACGTTCAATCTCCATCTGCTTCACCTCTTGAATTCTCAAGTCGACCTTACGTTTTTTTTCCTCCACGTCCTCTGCAAGTATTCGCAACTTCCCCACACGTTCAATCTCCATCTGCTTCACCTCTTGAATTTTCAAGTCGACCTTTCGCCCGACTTCAGCTTGCACTTTTATTACACTCATTATATCTTTTACATCTCCCACACCACCTAGCGTGGTGATCTTTGTATTAGTATCAGTATTCACGGTTGTTGACACCGGAATAATATCATCTTTTACCATTACAACGTTTTCACGGTCAATAGAAATGTCAATGGGTTCAGAGAAAGATTGTAAAATTTTATGATTTCGCTGAAAATGGGGTATTGGGTTATTAATATTATTAGGCTTATCATTCATCATTAGAATGATTACGAGTCCAGATATAATCGTTATAATTATTACAACTGGCACATACATCCTATACATATACACGCTATTATTTTTTATTAAATTTTGGAGAATATTGGTTTCCCATCATAAAGTGATCCGGGCGATTCATAATCTCGTTTCGCGGTTCAATTGCAGCCGTCTTCTTTATCGTGGGGCGTGTAAAGTTGTACACACCAAGCAGTATAGCAACTGTCAAGAATTCAAACCCTCTCATCTTTATTTATAACACAGGTTATTTACACGGGTTGACATTCTGCTTTCCTGTAAGAAATACGTTCCCGTAGAGTATACCCATGCGATCCACAACTTTCCATCAACTTATGATTAACTAAGTTCGGGTCGAACATATCTCCATGTGTCTCACATAGTAAACACCGGGTTGTAGGGGCTTCACCCGGGTCGTGTGTATGCATCTGAACCTCTCTACGTTTATTACGCTTTGTTTTCTTTGTAACAACGGGTGCATCAGGGTCGTGACGCTCACAATACGTCTTATCATCCATGCATTTATTACGGCATGGGTTACCTCGAATATTTATCCCACTACATACATGCCTCTTTACACGGGGTTTTTTAGCTGGGTTCGCTGGTTTTAGAGGTTTTGAGTGAACTTTACACGTCTCGATACCTTCCAGACAGAATTTACGACATTGCGTACCCTTTGCAGTCGTACATGGACACCTCACACGAACACGTTTATCTTTTTTTGGTTTTATTTGTGTTTTAAGTTGTTCGTTCTCCTCTTCTAATTTCTGTCGGTCTCGCACGACATGTCTATATTCACGCTCGATATCATTCAAGTATGTAGACAGGTCATCTAGCGTGTCAGTTGAACAGTTATTTTTAATTTTATCGCGAAGCGTATCGAGTGTCTGTTGCATATCCATTTTTTCTTGAAAATATAAATCCATCACTCGCCACTTAAGCTATATTTTTTTATCGAACCACTATAGATGACGACATCGTTACAAGATATACCAAAAAAAATTCAATATATCGTCGTCGATTCCGAATACGTTAACGGTTCAAATAATACATTTTCTCTCGACCTCACTCTCAAATCGAATACACACGTTGAAGATAGTAGTAGAATTCTCGGTGTAAAACTCGTCGACTTTTATATTACACAAGTAGGTGATGCAACACCCACATCAGAGAATACTCCAAGTGATATAGCCAAATACGTGGATATCGTGTGTCCAGATATTCCCCAACTCGCACAAATGCTCGATGAGCGTCACGGACAAATATTTGCTCGAATTCCACTAGAAAGACATTACACCCACGGATCACATACATTACTTCGGGATAAACAATGGCAACCGTTTCGGCGTCAAACAAATTATTTTAATCCAATATCAATCAAAAAACTCAATTTCAATATATATGAACATCAGGACAACGGTGGGTATCACACACTCCAACCGGATTCTAAATGGTATATGATTTTAGAAATAACATCTGTCGATATCAAGGAAAAACCCGTCAATAAAGAAGCTCAAATATTAGAAGCGCTATACGCTCTCATAGGGAAAATAGATCTTCTACACACAAGTGTCCAGAGATTACCCAATAAGGAAGAAGCTGAAAACATTCTCATTCAAACAAAACGTAAAAAGTTTTCATTCAATTATATCATCATCGCATTTGTAACACTTCTCGCAGGGTATGTTTATTATATAAATAAAGTTCGAGCGAGTATAATACCAATACCATTTTAAATATTTGACTATTATATTATGGATAGTGTAGTTATTCTCATACTATTGATAATAGTTGTAGCAGTGGTGATATTGCTTATGAAAAATATAGAGAATTCTAAAAAGATGGATGCGCTGAGAAATGACGCAATAGAGAAATCGAAACAGAAAGAAGCTGAATATAACACAAGAAAAATACCGACGGTCACAGACGGATATCCCAGTCTATCCGTCCAACCCAGACGCCAGACGCTTGCGATCGACGTACCACCTTTAGAAATGATACCAGTTCCCGACGATATCGAAACTGTCGGCGACCAATCTCTCACATTAGATGAAGACCCGTCACAGGAATATAATGAAATGGCTGCCGTTTCTGGTATACGTGAAGTAGCACCCCCTCAAACTGATGAAAACTGGGTAAAATCACGTCAGGTCGAACCGGTGAAAGATTTATCAGTAGGCATTGCCATCACCAATGACGTTTCCAAAAAGGAAAATTTACAAACTGGAAAAATAAGTTCTAAATTTCCGATCATACATAAGGGTCCAAAGATGCCAACCATCGATATCCCAAACGCAGCACGACAGGTAGCCATGCAACAAGCTGCCCAATGGGTTGCCCAGCAGGGGCGTGACTCTGAAATCACGAACGTAATTGATAAGAGAGCACGTTCGATGGCTGAATCTGCTGAGATGGAGAAGCGAGCACGCATTGATACCAGTGGAATAAAACAATATGACATCCCTAAAGGGCTATCACCGTCATTTGGTTTAATGAAACCCGCTGTGATGCCAAATGATTACGATAAAACGAAAGCCGTTATTATGAAAGATGATACGAAGAAGGCCGCCGCGGAAGCCGCTATGGAAGCCGCTGAAAGGGCTGCGAAGAAGGTCGCCGCTGAAAGGGCTACGGAGGATGCGCAACAAAGATTTTTTGCAGCAGAGGCTGCGAAGAAGGCTGCCGCTGAAAGGGCTACGGAGGATGCGCAACAAAGATTTTTTGCAGCAGAGGCTGCCGCTGAAAGGGCTGCGAAGAAGGCTGCCGCAGAGAAGGCTGCTGCGAAGAAGGCTGCTGATGAGAAGGCTGCTGATGAGAAGGCTGCCGCTGAGAAGGCTGCTGCGAAGAAGGCTGCTGATGAGAAGGCTGCCGCCGAGAAGGCTGCTGACGAGAAGGCTGCTGCTGAGAAGGCTGCTATCATTATTGCTTTCGACGACCTGGGTATACCCGTAACTACAAATGGTAGATGTGGTCGATTATTTGGAGCTAGATGTCCTGGGAAACAGTGTTGTTCGGGATCTGGTTGGTGTGCGGGTAGACAAGGAGAAGTCAGTGGCTGGTGCTCCTACTCAAACCGCGGACACTTCGTGGGAATAAATAATGGACAATATGATGGACTAGGTTAATTTTAGCTATGACTTCGATCAATTTCCCTTTTTCACATGCATCGAAATCCACCCTTCGAGCGGCACTCCCTGGTCGAAGGGTATGAAATCATGAAACCGTCGGGTTCTATGGTATATTAATCACCACTGATATAAAGAAAACATGTGTATAACATATAACAAATATGTCATATACGTGCATTAAACCTGTATATATGCGTATCGAAGCGAGCACCAATAAAAAACGTAAGAATGTACAACCACTTTCGAATAAAAAGGATATCGACCGGGTACTCAAACAAAATAAACGTATAAAAACGGCCATTCATAAAAGACGAGAGAATGCAACATGGACGAGTAATAACCGTCGTCTCGTTCTCGAAGAACTTGTATCGTTTCTAGATCTATTAGATGACGTAGTGGATATCTTCGATAGTGAAGATTTCCACTGTGGTGAAGTACCCGATGAAATAAATGACGATCTTACAAACTAAACTTTTCTAGTTAGATATCTTGATCATATTTAACTAGTGGAATATATTTACATTTTTTTTATTTTTTATTTAAACACCGGGCAACGTCTTCTTCTTAGGGACAACCTTCTTAGGAACCTCTTTAGGGGCGGTAGATACTGGAGCATTAGTAGCGCTCGCACCAGGAGGGCCCTGAACCCCCTGGGGGCCAGCGGGGCCAGCGGGGCCGGGAGGTCCTGTAGAACCTACACCACCACTCAATTCACATTGATCCAACAATTTACCCAGTAGTGTGTACAGTCTGGTCTTATCGAGACGAACACGGGTAATCTCCTCTTCTATTTCTTGGCGAAGCGAACTCATAGTAATATATATAAAGGAAATATTATCTTTAAAGTAAATGATACTCATCGGACCTACGCTTGCATCTGGAATTGGTCAACATGCAAATAAATATACCAAGATATTTACACCGCATGCTGCATATTATCAAATAGGAACAACTTTACCTGAAGAAAAAGATGGTCTCTTATTTATTTTACCCATCGCACAACATGTAAAATATATTGAATATGCAAGGACCCGTGTAAAGAACTTGACATGTATGACTGTATGTGAAACCGAAACAGTTCATGAAGATTATCAAATGATTATGGATGAATTTAAAACCATCCTGGTACCTAGTGAATTTTGTAAGCGTGTATTTTCAAAACAATTCCCCGATAATGTATTTAATGTCGTACACGCACACATACCAACACCTAAACCAAAACCGTATACATTCTATTTCATAGGAAATGCAATGGATCAACGTAAAAACTTTAAAAAAATTCTTGAAGCATTCGTACGGTTGAATGAACCGAATACGCGTCTCTTAGTGAAGGCGACGTGTAACAAAGACATTAATATACAATTCCCACGCGTAGAAGTAATCAATGGCCTGATTTCAGATGATGAGATGGATGAAATACACTGGAGAAGTGATTGCTACGTGAGTTTTTCAAGCTCCGAGGGTGTAGGGATGGGTGCAATAGAAGCGGCGATCAGGAATAAACCCGTCATTATTACCAATTATGGTGGTGCACCAGAATATATAGTAACACCTTATACGATTGATTGTGAACTTCAAGAATTAAGTCAAGATGATTTCCTATTCAAAAAGGGTATGAAATGGGGGAAACCGAACTTCGATCAACTCTTAGAGTTCATGAAACACGTATACGAAAATGATATTCGTACATTTAATCACGGATTTACGAGAGAAATGGTGGGTAAAAGTAACATTTTACGAGAATTCGCTCTCAATGTAACCAGTAAGGAAGACGATAATACCGGTGAGTAGTGCACCGGAAGTGAGCGACCCCTTTTGGGCGATGAGCATCATGTTAATATCATCTATGAAACCAACACCCGTGGGTTTTTTAATAGTTTCGGGTATCATCTTAGCAAGAAGTAGATACACGATCATCGAAATGATAACCGGTTTTAATGTATCCTGATCTAACATTTATAATATACAAACAAAATAATATTACATACTACGAATAGGTTTCACACCCAATACACTATCATTCTTACTCACGCCGTGCTTTTTACAGTAGCATCCATTAACAGATTTGAATGCACACTTCTTCCCTTTTAGTGTGAGAGCCTGACACGTCCTGTCAGTATGCTTTTGTTCTCGAACGGACGTAGGTACTTCATTCAGAACTATCATCGTCCGTGAGTTTTTCTTTACCTGCATTTGCTGGTATCTCTGTTTCATCTTCCATATACTTCTCGCGAGGTGCTCACATGCATCATCGACCGTATCCTGCTTGCGTACCAGGAGTGCAGATTGAACGGATTCCTCGTATGTAGTCATTTTGTAAATTCTTAAATAATCGTTATTGTAACTCGACTTAGGCTTTATTTTTTACTACTTATAGCTTGAATGTTTTGAACTTTCATAAAGATCTTACCTGTAGCAAGCCCCTCTTTCATAACTTGTTCAGAATATTCTTTAAATGTAGTAGGATCTATATCAAACCCGTCACACACAGAATCGCGGACATTATTGATGAGACTTTTCACAGTGGCCGCGTCAATCATCGTCTCACCATCCGAACAAAATTTTTCTTTCAGTACCTCAATTAGTGCCAACAGCTCGGTGTATAGAATAAATTGCACCTCCTCAATATCACTTCTATCAGCCTCGTCGATTCCATCGATTATATCCGAAAATTTTTCAATTTCACTTTCAATCTGTGTAATTAACTCGCTACACTTTACACCACCTTCATCTGGTATCATTTCCATAAGCGCGGGGTCGTGTAAGATATTACACATAGCACCCTGTGCAATTGGCATTATTTTGTTTTCAATGTTATCGATTGCATCCATAAATACACTTTTACCACGGGTATACTTGATCCCTAAAATATTAGACGGTGAAACGGTACTGGTCACACTCGTCTTTCGTGTCATCATCATTACGATAAGACCAATTCCTATACCAATTACAAAAGCAACAAATACCTTTATCATTTAAAGTATACAAACATTTTATTATTAAGTATGCATATATCCTGGTGTTCCGAATGTTATGTATGTCGGGCGCCCTTAGACCCTGTGATACATGCACGGGACAAAGCGAATAAGACATTCGTGCGATACTATAAAAAAATCCGTCCACTATTTATGTATAATAACGAAAGGTATCATTCGTTCGTAAACACTATGAAACTAAATCCAGTTTGCTTTTCGTGTTTCACACATAAACCTAAACCATCTCTCACGATGTTAAAAAATAGAGAACTTGGACTATGTCGTCGCGTTTTACCCAAAAGTAAAGCAAAAACATGTGACGAAATAATGTATTGGTATGGCGGTCTCGTACGTGAAGCAACGAAAAGAGGTTTAAACATGCGTAGATAATACTTAAACAAAACCATTGTAATATGAATATGGATAGATCGAGATATGTTATGGTTGAAATACCAGATGGATCTCTTCTAGTCGGACTTGATGAAAGTATCGAACCCCCAAGTCCCACAGAAGAACCAGAAATACAGGAAAATCGTGAAATACACGAAATACAGGAATTTGTAAATGTCAATGATATATGTCGAGTATATTCATGCGTGAATATGGTGTTGAATATACTTTGGTTTAGTAGTCAACCAAGTATAATTACTTTTACGAATATAATCGTATCTATATACTCGACGTTAATGTCACGCACTAAAATAAATATTTCCGTACATGGAATGTCAGTGATATATATACCCCTATCATTTGCTATTACATATTCAGGTGGGTTAGCGGCTTATTATGTTTCGCTTTTTAAATGGGTTCGATGTGGTTATTATATTATATGGTTTATAATGTCATTTATCTCAATAATAACACTAGAGTATACGATTTGAATCAGGCTTAAGTTAGAGTTTTGAGTTGTAATAAAGTAAGATAAAATGTCTCCTAACATTACAGATAAATTACATCTTACATTTGACTATGTTGACCCAAGTCAAATGCGAGTTACACTATCTACGCGTGGAGA
>Ga0208646_1001765_pt1 | contig 9845 bp, 17 predicted proteins | sample AntAceMetag02UK8_FD_184762 | JGI IMG/M metagenome (GOLD analysis project Ga0208646, IMG submission 184762) | Saline lake microbial communities from Ace Lake, Antarctica - Antarctic Ace Lake Metagenome 02UK8 (SPAdes) (version 2) | ecosystem: Environmental > Aquatic > Non-marine Saline and Alkaline...
AGAGTTGGTATTTACAATGTTATTATAAATTGTGTGTACTTTAGGTGTTAACCCCTAGATTTCATAAGGACCTTTTTTATTTATGTTCTGACCCCTATTAGTTGCTCTGTATTTATTGGGCCAATCATTATGATCTTGCCCACTATGATAGCCATAACTGTTGTAGCCACCATTAGACATATTAATTAATTTTGTTCCGTAGTTTTTAAAGTTTGTATTAGGTTGTGATCTAGTTAACGAAATACTTTCTGTAAGTTGCTTTTTTCTCTCTTGTTTTACTATTCTTTCAACAGTGGGAACTAAAGCTAGCTCTTCAGGAGACATCTTGCCTTTTAAAGATAACAGCTTCACCATATGGTTACGATTTTCAAAGGCTTGGTTTGGATAATTACCTTTTTTAACTGCTACATCGTGATTACCTCTATTAATTTTTCGTTTTACTAGGGACACTTTTAATGGGGACAACGCTATGTTTTCACGCACGGCCTCTCTTGACTTGAAAAAATACTTTCCGTTTTTAAAAATGTAGAGGTCCTGATATTTTCCTCTTCTCATAGCCTTCTTAACTGCTTCCCTTGATTTTCCTATCTCATTCGCAAATTCAGTTCTGCTTATTGTATATAAATGTTCATCTGTTTTCATCGTACAAAGTAACAAAGTTACCCCTCTATTGTACCCAATGTCACCACCAGGATTGCACGCATTATAACATAAACCGATCCTAACCTCTCTAACTATTAATCCTTTAAGATTAACTTTGTGTGTACACATTATTTATTTATAATTATTTATATAGAGGGTCGGTAGGGTCGGTATTACTCTTTGATTAATTCTAGGAAGTGTTCGAAATCAATAACGACTAAAGGATCCTGGGTATTCATCTTCATTACAAGAACTGCACTAATTTTTATGTTAAATTATTTTTAAAAACAATTGATGTTTCCAATTGCACCAACAGTATTATATGTACATCTCATATTATTATTTCTTGGTGGTGCTGGAGGCTGAAGCATTTGCAAACTTTGTTGAAGCAAAGCCAAATTTGCTACTGTGTCAGCTGCATTTGCCTGTTTATTCATTGCTAAAGCCTGATAATTAAGTGCTGCAATTCTTTTTTCTGTTTTATACATTTCTAAAGCGCATGAAGCTATTTTATTAGTGTTACGTTTAAATCCAAAAGCTTCACACTCTACCACATACTTATTCATTTCATTTTTTCTTATTTGAACATCATATTTGTATAGGTTATCATTCTTTACATAATTATTGTTTTCATAAGCTACAACACATTCTTGTCCAGTATAACTTTTGCAAAAATTAATTGCTGCATTATTTGCTTTTTCTTGAGTTGTGTTAGCTGCGTAACCTCCCGCAAGTCCATTAATAGTTTGTGCATAACTGTAATAACTCATAGCTGAATTTTTTTTTTGATAATTTTGATAACCATTCATAACGCTCTCTTGCTGTGTGGCACATCCAGTTAAAAAAAATCCGAAAAATAAAGCTATTAAATATTTCATAAATAGAAAATTAATAAAATCACATATTAGATAGAAAATCTAGGAAAAATTAACTTTAGTGTGCCACTAGAGTGGCTGCTACTTTAGATAAAAGTATATTTGTTCCTGGTCCATAATTCTCAACACACTGAACATCTTTAGCTTTTAAGTGCGGGAAGTTTTTTAATATCTTATCCCTTACATAGTTTTGAAGTCTTCTTCCTTTGGCTTTCCTAGATTTTTGTTTCATTGAGAAGCCCTCTTTTTTCTAATACTCTCAAATTCTTCTTCAGGGTCCTCTCCAGGTTTAACTTCAAGAAACTCTTCATATCCATCTAACTCTTTAAGTTTGCCGGTACTTATAGAAATATCACCTGAAGACATATTCCATATTGGTCCATAAGTTGCTTCTTCAGTAGGCAACCAATACTCGTTACAAATAGATGACATTGATTTATCACAGAAAAAATCATAGTTTCTTAAAATCCACATAGTAGGCTTTTTTCCAGATCTCTTGTGCTTAACTTCACCTACCCTTTCACAACCAAGTTTAGTTAATACGTCAGCAAGATCATTTATTCTTCCAGGAATTTTCTTATTAACTTTCAACCAATCAAATGCATCTTGAATGGAAATAACACTTTGATGAAAAGGTGTAGCCCTCTCATTAAATAGAGGTCTAATATCTTTTAACATTGGGTGACCACCCTCTTCACTCATTGTCACTAGAAATTCAGTTTTTAATGATACGGATTTAGGGTTAAATTTTTCACTAATGTCTCTATCTAAAAGGAACCATTTAACAGCACTAGCAACACCATCAATAAGTTTACCTTCGGGTGTCCAAAACAGGTCAAAGAATTCATCCCCTCCCATTTGCTCCCTGCTTTTATCTAAATCAATCATTGTGTATCTGGCTTCATTCGTGTCAACAGCTAATGCGTCTTTATGATTAGTAAAAAGCATAAATGAACAAGTTGAATAACAATCTTTCCAGTTATGAAACAAAGGTCTCATTCTATGATGCTCATTGGTCATTAAAGGTTTCATTACATTAAGAGTGGAAACTTTCTTTTTGTAATCACCATCTAGTTTAATTTCATCAATCAATACTAATTGGTGTTCAAGAAAGCCTTTAGCTTTATCAATAGCTTCAATAGGTGTTATCACTGTGCAATTATCACCTCCTAACACTTCTTGTATTATTGAAAATACAGTACCTTTACCAACCTGATATTTTTTAGAGTGCAGTAACACTGCTGATCTAACTTTATTTCCAGGTTGTTGAAGAGGCATTGAAAGATGGTCTAGAACATAATCATAAAGACTAATGTCGTTACTTTTACTATCAGTTCCAGTCCCTTCGTTTTCAGTTATTCTTTTTATTAACTCTTTGAAATCTTCAATATGTTGTTTAACTTTTGGTGTATCTGGTGGTGTAGCAACAAGTTCAATATTAGGTCTATAAGTATTTAATTGAAGTAATCCTTTTTCATCTTTTACTATTGGATCTTCAATAGATTTAAACAAGTCAGGTCTATAAACGCTTTGCTCTACAAGTTGTGCACCTTCAAAGGCTACAAAGTTTTTAATTACATCTGATATTTTACCACCAAAGATATGACCATAAGTTACTTGAATAGCTTTTTGATTATATTCTTTGCCAGTACTTTTATCATACCAAAGATCATCATTTTTTATGTAGATAATATTTTTAAGAAACTCTTCAATTTTTTTTTCTTGTTCTGGATCAATAAAGCCATCTAATACTCCAACACCTTTTTTATCTCTTCTCCAATAACCATTAATTTCTTTTAAGTATGTTTCATAATGGTCTTCAAGATATTGTTTATTATATTCACCTTCATAATCTTTTTGTTCATGAGATTTAATTTCTTTAGTTAATCCTGGCTCAAATAATGGTTCACTAAATTGTTCATTAACATCATAAGGTATTAGATCTAAATCTTTATGTTTTATAACTTGTTTAGCTATAAATAAAAATTTCTCCCTGCCACCTTGTCCTGAAGTGGTCCCAACTAATGATCTTATAATTGGTTCACTTCTCCAATGGATAGCAAACTCAACTTGTTCCTTTGTTAGAGGTTGTCCTGATGGTGAATAACCACAAGTATTTTTATTCTTTAATTCATTGTGAGGGCAATAAGGTTGGAACATCCAATATCCTGGCTTTCCTTCAGCTATATTGTAAGCTTTAGGCAGTGAATGTGAGGCGTCTACTTTTAAACCTTTAAATGTTTGTTTAAAGATTACTTCGTATTTAACTGCAATTTTACGAGCTTCTTCAACATCTATTACGTCGTCATAGTACTTATAAACGTGCCAGTTATTACTAGAAGTTCTGTAACAGAATAAATCGTTGGATATTCTAAAGATTGCTCTACAAAATATTTCTGGCTCTTGCTCAAAGTCCAGATCCCAAGCAACCCAACGACAATACCCTTTGCGTTCAATTCCATTTTGAATAATTTCTACTGGCGACAATCCAAGATATTTTTCTCCCTTAAAATGTTTCTCCCAATCTATATGTTGATAATCATATGTTGCGTCTTTTTTTTCATTACCTTCTTTGTCTTTTGTGTATCCAGTAAATCTTCCACTCTCACCTATTGCACCTTGATGTCTTTGTTCTAATTTTAATATTTCCATTTTATTTAATACTCCTTTTGATAAGTGATTGTTCTAGTTTCATAAAAATCTCTTCTCTAAAAGCATTTGGATTTTCATCTAATACCAATAGTAAATGTTTATTTAAAATTTTTTCTTTTTCTGGTGTGGAGTAGTATTCTTTAAACTTCTTATTCCAGTTTGGTTTAACTAATTTTTTCATTTTTTATTTCCCTTCTTTGGTATTATTTTATAAATATGCTTAACTCTTCCACTCTCCAGTAGTTCATGCTTCTGGTGGAATTCATATTCCGGTAACATTTTCTGATGTTTCTTTATGTCAACTTTGAAGTCTTTGGCTTCCTTACCCAAATGATGTAAGCCCATATATGCACGAGTGATGTCGTGATGATCCTTTAGAATTTTCTCATTCTTACAAAGACAATCTTCATGCTTCTCTGCAAGTTCCTTATGATAATCTTGAAGTTCTTTATGATCTGTACTTAAAACTTTAAATTGATACTCAACATCAGTATTCTTTTGTCTCAAGTCTTTTACGGCTTTAACAAGTGTCTTTAATCTTTTAATATGAATATCCCTTGAATGGTTATGATCCAATTTTAGATCTTCTTCTTTTTTAAATTGAGATTTAATAAACTTTTGTTGATACCTACAAAGTTTTTCTAAAAAGTTATAGTTAACCTGTTTATGTTCACAGACACCATACTTCTTTTTTTGACTGTCTGTCATGTACACTTTTGAAAGTGCAACTTTTATTTTAGTCTTTTTCTTTTTTAATAATGCCATTGTTTTTCTCCGTTAGGTTTAGGTCCCCTGAAGAAATGCACTTGGCTTTATTTCTAATTAACATATCGACAACTTTAGCATTAGACAATTCTGTGTCTGGTACTAGCTTTGTGGTTAAATCATTTAGTAAAGAATAAGTGGAATTCTTCAACGAGACGGATCTATATTTCCATTTATCTGTCAAGGTGTCCTCCATTGTTAGGTCGTTTCCATTCTATCTTTCTAAAATTCTTTCTAGGTCTTACTGCATTTAATTGTGTAGTTATTAAATTCATTATTTAGGTCTTCCTAATCTTGCTATACCTTCAGTTCCATATTCTTGGTCATAAGCTTCTTGCTCTTGTTTTAATCTAAAATCTGAATGTTCTTTAATAAGTTGCTCCACTGGTTTTTGTGGCTCTCTAAAAACAACTGCTTCTGGTACTGAAATTCTAGGTGTTTCTTTAGGTTTTATCTGTGATGGATGTTTACCGATTAGACGTAACTCTTTTTCATCTAGATACTTTCTAGTTGTTGGATTGTTATAATCCTTATTCAACATTCGTTTAGTCTCTACTAAAGCTTTTCTGTCTTCAGGTGTTTTGGGCTTCGTTATTGTTGGTAAATAGACATCCCAAGCCATTAACTGTTGTTTTGTATCTGTTGAAATATTCGTATAGCCATCCCACTTTTGAGGCTTCTTCCCCCAATTTTCTTCTTTAATGATTTTGGGGTTATCCATATGTTTAGGCTTTTCCATCTTTGTATCGGATTTTTCATAGAGAGTTCGCATTACAAACTCTTCTTGAGTTTCTTTTCTTATGGAAGCTTTAGGTTTCAACCCTTGTCGCTCTCTCCAGTTTTCTTCAAAGCTACTCATCTACGAAACCTTACCACCGTTCTCAAGCATGATTTTCTTAACGTCATCATCACTCAATGTCTTTTGATACTGATCAAAGGTTCCTTTGTAACCCCCTTCTTTAGCTTCTTCATAAAGTGCTTTAAGGTTCAACATAATCTCTAACTCAATATGTTCGTTGGGGTCTTTTTGTGCAACCCCAGAGATTGCTTCAAGTTTTTTATCTATTCTATTATTATTTATATTAGCTTTGGCCATCTCGGTTCTCCTTGTTTGATTTAAACTTAATTACATTAGTTGGTTCTTCAGTGATTAAAGTTTTAAGTTGTTCCATTAATCTTCGTTTATCTAACTCAAGATCAACTCGAACTTTAGTTGCAACCTCTTCAATTGTTTTTGGAGTAGTCATTTAATTCACCCTCCTCTTCTATTTCCATAAAACCCATATCTTTTAATTTTTTTATTTTCTGGAAATCTTTCGTCTCAATTTCAAGTTGGTGGTAATCGTCTTTTACTCCCTGATCCAACTTTTCAACGCCTAGAGATTTTAAGGTTTTAAAGTAGTTTTCTAAATATTTTAACATTTCAAAAACATCTTCATAGGTTTTGCACTCTGCAAAAGTAAACTTAAATCTAAATGTATTTTCTAATATCATTATAAATTAATCTCCTGTTTAACTTTAGGTTCAACCATTTGTTCAGCTTTAAGGTCTCCTAAAGTATTATTAGTTGGAGTACCCGTTACTAACTCTAGGACCTGAACAGTTTTAAGTCTCAAAGTCGATCCCAGACCGATTGGCATGTTCCAAAAGATAGGCTCAAAGGTAACCTTTAAAATACTATCACCCCAGATTTGGTTTTGTTTATCAAAGGCTGTTAGATCAGCATTAATAATATTTGGTGCTTGAGTGAAAGCTTTACCGTCAGATTTTCTTACACCACTAGCTTTTAACTTAAATTTAAAAGTTACTGTCTCATCCGTTTCCTCATATGGTAAGGGTGCGTGTGTAATTGCTTTATTAGGGTTTACATCGTGTTGTTTCTTTACCTCTTGAGCAATACCATTTTTAATTACTGATATTATATTTTCACTTTCAACTTTAGGACATTCCAGTTTAACGTGGAATAAACCTTCAGTTTGAAACATAGTGTCAGCTTCAGTTAAGTGAGGAAATATAGCTCTACCTTTAGGTGTAGTTAAAACTTTATCAGTCATTTATTTTACCTCCGATATTGTTTGATCTTTCTTGATCAGGTTTAAGAATGTTACGTTTGATTTGTCACTATCAAGTAAAGATAAGGTGTTACTTAAAGTGTTGTCTTCAGGTGTTTTAGTTTCAACCGGGTGATCTTTTAAATCAGTCCAATCGTAGTTAATTTTCCAATCGTTTTTTGACATTTAGTTATTTCCTTTTTGTTGTTGTGTGTGGTTATTTTTAAAGACACCTACTGCAACTTTAAGATCATCCTGAATTAACTGTTCATAATCATAAGTAATAGGCTTTGTAATAAGACCGTACTTATTGATGTATTCGAGTAATTTAAGAGGGCACCAAAGCGTGGTTTTCATACCTCTAATCTTAACTTTTCCCATTTCAGATCCATCTCTACCGGCTTCGATTTCTTCTCTATGAAATTCGTAAAGAGTAGATCTTTTAATAGGTATAATTTCTAGAAGTTCATCTAGAGGGTACCAAAGTTTATTAAATGTAAAAGTTGTCATTATAGTTGCTCATATTTGTCATATGAATATATATAATGGTTATTCCGTTAATGTCAACGGACAATATCCGTTTATTTTTCGGAGTTTTTGGGCCACTGCATAAGGTGGTCTATATGGTCTTGAGGTATAGTTTTTTGTGTTCTTTCATAAACAAAATACCTAGATTTAAAGAAGTGTTTTTGTCGTGGGTCAGTCACTAATTTAAAGAGATTTTTTGCTTCCTTATCTATTTTTTCTTTAAGTTTAAATTCAGTCATTACTCTTCTTGAAGGTCTTAATGAGGCTGAATTTTCTGTATTAGAAAAACCCTCTAATAAATCTTGATATTTTTTCTGTGATACTGTGTTTAAAGCTGTTTGAGTTTTACTTAATAAGTTTCCGTTTTTATCTTGCTCTACCCTCTTCCATAAATACATAGTGAACCTTAACATCTTCCAGTTAAACTTTTTGTTTCCTTCCTGACCTTCAGGTGTACTTGCATGAATAATATCTATTGCGTCTGTTGGAGTGATTTCCCTCTTCTCAAGGTATGCAATTAACTTATCTATATCTTTACCGGAGAATCTCATATTTTATCCGTACAACTAGACGGACTTATTGTCAACTATGTATTACTTAAGTGTTATCTTTATGGGTCCACTCAAAGCTATCAGCTACTTCATTAGCATAATCTTTAATATTATCTGTGTTGTGAATGTCATAATGAATATCCAAAGTAGAAGTCTTTTTATGACCAGTAAGTTTTCTAGCCTTTGATGAGGTTCCTAATTTATCAACAGACATACTTGAATAACTTTTCCTTAACATACGAGGCACAATATTAGCTAAACCAGAGTCATCTAACATACTCTTCCAACACTCTCTAATACTAGCAATTCTAGTTCTTTTAGAATTAATGTAGCTTTGACTGATCTCTCCAGTTTCTTTGTCAATCCAACTATGTGGTGAACTTTTTGTAGAAGGAAACAACCAAGGTATAAACTTATACTTCATTAATCCTGGTCGCTTATAAAGTTCATCTAATTGATCTAAAACAAATTGAACTGGTTCAGTAATTGTAATGTAGCCATCCTCTCTACCCTTCATAGTACCTGAAGGTAGTACAATAATATTATCTGTTCCAAAGGCATTATTTTTATTGCCTACTGGATAAATATCGCTTTTTTTTACCTTACTTAACTCTTTAAAGTGTTTACCAGATACCATCATAAGCATTGAGCATTCAGCCTGAAAAGGATGTTTTGTATTTAAACCTTGGAAACTTAACCACATTTTCTGTAACTCATCTGGTCCATTTTTTCTTCTATTGTATTGAGAGTTTTTAGCCTTTGAGATACCTGGAAGTTTAACCTCAAGTGCTTCTTTTGATGTAGGGTTAAGTGGTTTAGTTACACCCATATATTTCTTCGAGTGTTGCCATAAGACTTGAAGAGCATAAATCATCTTTCTTTTAGTTCCATATCCTCTTGGATATTCATCTAAATAATCATTGATTAAACCAGGTGTTAGTTCTTCTATTAGATACTTGCTAAAAACTGGATGATCGTACATTGAAAGACCATTAACTTTTCTACCATTAACAACTTTAAGAACTCCGTGACCCGAAGGAAATTTGCTAAATAAGTCATCCCAATCTTGAGGTTTCTTTGTGTTGTAAACTTTACAATCTCTAAATGTAACAAAGCCATTACCAAATTCATCGTCATCCTGATCTAATAGTTTGGTCCTTTTATTCTTACCGATTAAGTGTAAACAAATACCCATAATACCTAGACCACAAATTGTTCCTTCTCTTTTAATTTTTGGAAAACCGGCTTTACAAAGTAACTCAATACATTCCGCAACAGTCTTTCTTTTTCTATCTTCAAGTTCAGCTTTCTTAACTCTTTTCTTCTGTTGTTTTGCAGTAATGTTTGGAGATTTAATCCATAACCCATTATCATCTGTATGAGTTTTCATAATCTCAATTACTTTAGTTTGACATTCTTTAACACCAAAGACACCGTGCCTAAATTCTCCAATAGTCCAATTTTTTGATTTGCCATCAAACCAATATTGTTGAATAAAATACTTCTTAAGAGTTTTTATACCTTGGCTTAATAGAAGACCTTTAATTCCTGAATTAGGTATTTTGGTTCTTTTATAAGTTTGTTCTTCTTCAAATTTACTTTGAAATTTATTTATAGAATAGTCGGTAAACTTTAGTTCTGCTGTATTTTTAGTACTGTCTGTACATAGTCCAATACCTAGTTTGCTATTGCTCATATTAGTAATGTTCTCCTTTTCTTTTTTATTAATCTATGTTGGATAAGAGAAATTACTACTCCTTAAACAATTCTACGGACACAAC
>Ga0208646_1001769_pt1 | contig 9811 bp, 21 predicted proteins | sample AntAceMetag02UK8_FD_184762 | JGI IMG/M metagenome (GOLD analysis project Ga0208646, IMG submission 184762) | Saline lake microbial communities from Ace Lake, Antarctica - Antarctic Ace Lake Metagenome 02UK8 (SPAdes) (version 2) | ecosystem: Environmental > Aquatic > Non-marine Saline and Alkaline...
AGCGATCGGCTTTAAATTTGACCCCTTAAACGCAGTCCTAGTGCTTTTCAAAACGTATTAAGATCCACAAAATCAACAAACACCCGATTGCGATACAAATGCAACCTGGAATCTTGAGAACCATTTCTTTACTTAAAGCTGTTTAGGGATTAGTCTTTGATAATAAATCTAAGGGCACCCGTAAAGACACCCCCGAGATAACAACCTAGGGTCACACGTGAAAGCAAGACCCAAATAACGTTAACATAAGATCATTCTGACACTGTTCAGCAATTATCGCAACGTTAACAAAAGTCTTGTCATAGCGGGTGCTCCTACAACCTAGGAGTAACAAGTGAAACTCTTCAAGAATACAGCCTTCCAATCGGTCAAGGCAGAGTCCATAAAGAATATGGATGATCTTATTGTGATCATCGATTCGTTATCTAAAAATTACAAATCTTTGCTTTGTTACAGCTTTCATCAATTCAAGAAAGTAGAAGATGGCATATGGAAAGGATATTTCCAGACAGCTAGCACTATCGCAAGCAAAAACCATTGTTGTGATAAAACCGTATATCGATTCACCAATGACTTGAGCTGCCTAATCTTTCGGAAGAAAAGATGGAAAGATGGAAAGCAGACTTCCAATACTTACAAGATGCACAAAACCGCTTATCAGTTCTTAAAAGCCTTTTGGCGATTGGGCCTATTTAAAGTTGGTGTAGATTTCGAAGAGAGGTGGTCTTGGATCAAGAAAATGTGGCTTGATTGTGGCTCAGATACCCTCAAGTTTATGAACAAGGTTTGGAACTATAAACCCCTTAAACCCAAGAACAAACGTACTACTTATGAACATGAGCAAAAAAAAATGTCCGTCGGTGATAATGGAAAATGTCCGTCTACCTCTTATTCTTTAACTTTGACACTTGAAGACTGTACCACCTGGGTACCATCTAAGGATTTAAAAAATATAGAAAGGCTTCTTAATAAAAAACTTCATGCAGCTATAGGGGATATTAAGTGGCTAGCTCTAGAGCAGGGACGTAAGATAACCAGCTATTCGGGTCTATTAGCAGAGCGTTTAGCGTCGCATCTTAGGCCAAAAAAAGTTTAGGACTTGTTGAGAATGTACTATTGTATCATAGTAATTAACTTACCATGGAGTTTTAATGAAAGATTATATACCTAATCGCGTTTATCCGTTAGCCTGCAATTATGCCCTTGTTTTGATTGAGGCTCCCGATTCTAAAAAAATACTTTATAACATCATTGAATTTCCAGACTGCGATTTTCATCAAGAGAATGAGCATATCATCGTTGCTAGTGCCGAGAGTCTTGAAGAAGTTCTCATCAAAGCTGCCTGAACCGAACAAAGAGATCTCAACAACGAGCTTAAAGGATAAAAAGTGTTTCACAAATGTTCAACTCCAGCAGAAGCTAAAAAAGTATTCCGTAGGTTGGCTCTAAGATTGCATCCAGATGCAGGTGGCGAGGCAGATCTCATGATTTTATTACAAGAGGCTTATGAGTTAGTAATCGATCTCATGAAAGAAATAGAACACTCTAAGTTGCATGAAGAAAAAAAGCGCTGCTACACAGAAACACCTCTTAAATATGAAACGGCCTATGAGGATGTATATGATGATGATGAAAGGCTTGATATCTTAGATGAAATCCTTAGATATGGGGGAGCTCATCCAAAGTTTGATACCTCAAAAACTGAATCCATCCAAGAGTATTTGTTAGGGAAAGGATATATTACATCTGCTCAGTTCAATGCGCTCGTCAGAGTGTACTACGCTTTTAGAATGGACAAAGGAACCACTAAATAAAATAGCCATTAATTTGATGAATAGGTATTATTGAATTATGATCGTAACGCTAAAAAAACTCACACCTAAGATTAACAAAGAGCCGTTCGCATTTGCAGATTTTGAGATAGCTTTTACTCCTAAGGATAAGATCATCCTAAAGGGAGTTCAAGTTAGATTTCACAAATCCAAGATGGTGATATGCCTACCGAAATTCCCGCACGAAGATAAAAAGAAAATGATGTATTCCCCATTCCTTTTTGATAGCGCGGATAAAGCTAAAGAATTCATCGAAGCTGCTAAAGAGCAGATCATTGAGAAATACCCGTTATCGAAATGGCAGCAAGGAGGATATGATGGAAGATAAATTGAACTTTGAAATTCTTTATGCAACGGTTTCAGATAGAAGAATTAATTTGAGTATAAGGTTTACAGAATTGGAAATCACTTTATGTGATGTTACCATGCGGAAATGCTGTTATGGCCAGGAGAAAGGTAATTGGGATTTATTGCTAAAAGACGACTACACTCGGATAGAGAAGAGAATGAAAGATAAAATAATCACAAAAATCCTCGAAAGATTGAAGCCCTATATTCCTCCAGAAAAGGTTTAGCATCATGGAAAAGTTAAAAAAATTTAAGTGTTTTGAAGAGAGCTGAGCTGAAATGAACTGAAATGAGTTGAGCTGAATGGAATTGAGATGCAATGAAATGTTTTTATTTAAGAGGGAATTTTGGAAATCGTAAATTATGAAGAAATGCCACCAGGAGCAAAAGAAATTGCGACCTTTGGGGTTTATCTTGGCCCAAACTGGGGAATTACCTACAACTTTTTTAAGATTAGAAAAGGGAAGCATGGAATTTTTGTATGCCATCCGAGCAAAGGAACTGGAGAAGAGGGCAATCTAACCTGGACGCCTTACGTTGAAATGAGCAAAGAGAGAAAAACTGCTTTTGATGCTCAGGTAATTGAGCTACTGAAGCCCTACACAGGGAATCGATGAAATACATTTTTATAGGAATAGTTATGTTATGTTCAGGCTGTATGGGGCAAATTCATTGGGAGCTAGGACATACTGATTGCGTAAAGAAAGACGATTGTATGCAGAAGATCAAGAGCTACAAGAAACATAAATGAGACATATGAAACATGAAAACACCGGATGACCTATCGCCTTTTGGGAAGAAAATAATCTATGCAGGATTACTGATTCTAGTATTCATAGTCCTATTTTTCCTTTTTTGTGATTACAACGTCTCAGTGGATACCAAGATAAACCCAATATCTACCAAAGATTTTCTATGAAAAGACCAGACTATTTAAAATCTGCAGAGTCACTCTTCCAGAAGTTTTGGGTAGTTTTCCATACAATATCGTTCACCGTTTACCTAGGATTTTTCATATGTTGTGCTATATTTCGTGCATTATTGCCGCTGTTCAGCCGCTTTATGGGCCGATAGATATCCACCCAATTTCCAAAGAAGAATTGTATGTCGAATGGATAGAGGTTCAGGAGGAAAGGGAGAGAGACGAAGGATTGCGGTATGAGTTTGAAGATGAGGAAGGAAATGTGGAAGAGGAAACACTATCATAAGAAGATCATGGCACGAAATAATGAAGCCCTACACAATCGAGATGTTCAAATGAAATGGATACGAGTTGCAGATAACGAGCCTCCCAAAGACCTGCCAATTTTAGCTACTGATGGGCAGGATACTAATGTTGTGGTCTGGTCACAAAAGGGGTGGTGGGTTTTTAATTCAACTGACTGTTCTTGCTGTTCAGGGTTTTGCTCATTTAAAGCAACCCACTGGATGCCAATCCCTGAACTCCCAAGGATAAATCCTTCATATGGACAGAATTAGAGGATTGGGCAATGCAGTGGTTCCAAGACAAGCGAAAGAAGCGTTCGAAATCTTAATGGGGTTGAAATGAAATGGATTAGAGATAGTGAAGGCGATTTGGTTAATGCTTCTAATTTAGATAGCATATCGATAGAAAATATGGGAGAGGATTACTCCATCCAATTCAGAGTTTTAGGAAATACAAAGGAGTATACCTATTATTTATGGGAAGGGAAGAGCTTAGAAGATGCAAAGGCAAAATTAGAAGAGATTGAACACTGGCTAAGAAGGTAATCCAGGAAACTTGTTTCGATGCGGACAACGCAATTATTCATCTAATGAAAATAGAGGAATTCTAAAGTTTTGGGATCTCTGCAATAGAATCATGCAGCCCCCCTTTTTTCACCGTAACCCACTCACTTACGAGAGGATTCAAAGCGATCTTCTTTTCTTCTTTTTTTACAGGAGTAGAATCAAAAAGAACAGCGAATGCTATTTTCTGAACTAAGCGCACCTCTCTAGCGCGAAGAATACGTATGTCTTTTTTAAGATTTAGATCTAGCTCGTTGCCAATAGCAAGATGGATGGCTTTAGCTTTCTCGGGAGTCTCTGAGATCTCGGCTATAATAGATTGGAGATTAGCAATAGATTGTTTAGCGTTTTTAACGGCTCCTGGCCCGCGATGATAATCAAATTTGTGCACTTTCCCTTTGGGACTGACATAAACGGGATCAGTATCATCTAGGGGGGTTCTCCACCAGCAACAATTACAACTATCAGTAAATTTAAAAACTACATCTCTGCCTTGTACGCTCATAAAACCTCCTCTTACAAGAGTCATTCTTGAATGACCCCCTATCCAAGCCTGAAAGCGGGGGTAAACTTTTTTTACTTAAGATTTAGATATATATCTAGTATTTTGTTTCTATACGAGAGAGGGGCATATGACTAGATGCATAAAAGAAGAAGAGTTGCCAGAAGAGAGAAATTCTTATCCCGAAGCTTCAAGGCTGCAAATTCTACATGTTGATAAAGAGGTAGTTTCGCATGACGATCCGAGTATGAAGTTGATCAATGATAATGTTGAGAAGATCATAAGCATTGTATATTTCAAGACTGAAGGCCTACAAGTGGGTACGGCATTCTTTTGTCGCATGAAGAAAGGGGAAGAAGAGGAACATTTTCACAAGATTTTAAAGTCTGATATAGAACCTGATGAATAAAAAAAAGCCCCCTGGAGAGAGGGCTTAGGAGATTGATGCTAAAATGGACTACTTACTCGGGTGAGCGTTATACCAGTCAGCCCAACCATTAGCAAACAGAATATTGCGTTGAGGTTCTAAAGCTTGATTCATAACAGCAATTTCACTGATTTGCATGCGTTTAGATAGCTCGGTTATATAATACTCAACCCCGTCAAAACTAAATCCATTTCCAACCACAGCAATGAGCCTTTTTTTGAATAGATCGGGTGTCAAAGGAGGTTTCACCTTGTTCATAGGATCGAATTTAGTTTCTAGATTCTTTTCTGGATCATCCCCAGTTTCTAGGCAAAAGGTTTTTAGGATCGCGTACTTAAATGCATAACTAACAGCCTTTCCTGGGCCTTTGTCGCTAGGATCTACTCCATAGCCCCAGCTCTCAACCTCAAATCTATCTTCAGGTTGATCTGCGTTTATAAATGAAACTGTCAGGCACACACTTGTTCGATTCCCTTCTTGTGTTAGGCTTTTGACTGAAGGGGCAACTACTACGCCCAGTTTGACAAGATAGGGATGGAGTGCAGAGGTAACCGAATCGTGAGATGCAAACGTGTATTGACCGTTAACCTTTTTGTTTTCTTTTTTGATGTAGTCTAGCGATGCCATAATCGCGATAATTCTTTGGTAAATATTGAGTCCATTTTTAGTCATTTCATTCTCCAGTAGAAATATATAAAACGTAGGTTAGTGCGAACACGAGAGCCAGAAATATGGCAGAAACAGATAGTTTGAAATTCTCGCTTTCATCGTATTTTTCAATCAGCTTCTTGATTATCTTCTTCATATTGAGATTTAAGCTCCTCTAGCTCCTCTAAAATATCCATTGGGTTAGTGTTTGGATTTATCTTTCTAGTCTCTCCAAGAAAATAGTTTAGCTCTTGGATTTTGTTAGTGATCATTATTTCGTCTGAGTCGTCGTATACAATTATTTTCATTCAGTTCTACAGATTAGCATTAATGAGTATATACTAAATTAGCAGGGGATTTATTGCAAGCCAGTTATGATTTAAAATAATGGTATGCTTTTAGAGCAGCTTCACAGACTTCCCATTTATCGGGGGAGTACTCAAACATATGGGGAGTTGGCATTTCTCCCTCTCTATCTAGTTGTAGAAAAATGAAATGATCGGGTTTGAACTCTTCTGGGATTAGGTAACGGTAAAAAGTCGCTTGGAGTTGCCAAATCTTAGGGTGAGCCCAAGAACCTGTTTTAAAGTCCACTAGCACGTTTGAGTCGTTTATTCTCGTAACTAGGTCAACTCTCCCAGTTATCATCAATTTTGGGCAGTAGAAACGCTCCTCGATGATCTGAGGGACTGGTACCAAGTTCCCTTCAAGCTCTTGTGCTGATATCCATTTTATAAAGGAGCGAAAATATCCATCCATCGACGGAGGTATAGGAACAAATTTATGCTTATAAAAATTCTCAATCGCATCGTGAATGACCGTACCGATTTCCTGGGACTTTCTCAGCTTCTCTCTTGGCACACTCGCGTAGTTCTGATAAATCCCAATGATGTCGCTCACTCGTATGTAACCCTCTTTTATAATCTCCATCGATCCCCAAAAGTTTTAAAAGTTTTTCATAAATAATCTGTTCAGCTGTCGTATTGTGCATAATTTGCCTTGAATTTAATGTGGATCATAATTTATTGTCTATAAGAATAATAATCAAAATAGCAAGTAATTTAATGAATTTCAAAGATTATCTTGATTCCAGGAGAGAAACGCCATGTGCGTTTGCTAAAAGAGCCAATTTATCGCAGGTTCCCATTTATAAGCTTTATAAGGGTGGGAGCATTAGAAAAGATACAGCTAAAAGAATCTACCGAGTCACAAAAAAAGATGTGAGTTTAGAGTCGCTGGGATATAAAGAGGAAAATAACAAGGTGGTTCCTCTTGAGACTCCGATTTGCGATTGAAGGCAATCCTATCCCCTGGGCAGCGCATAAAGGTTATGGGAAAAAATCTTACAACCCTAGGATGAAGGATCGTTACCGCTTTCAGAAACAATTAACAGATCAGTGTAAGATTTCTCCGATATTGAGTCCTATAAGATTAAGATTTGAGTTTTTTATGCCTATTCCAAAGGGAACATCTATTAAGAACAGAGCCTTGATGTTAGCTAATATTATCAAACATACTAAGAGGCCCGACACAACGAATATGATTAAATTCACTGAGGACTGTCTCATGGGAATCATACTTTTTGACGACTCCCAAAACTGTGAGATTGTTGCAAGAAAACGTTACTCGGATCATCCTAGAACACTCATTTTTATAACAACCCTGGGGTAGTATGAATGATAAAGATAATCTTTACGATGTAGTGTTACGGTTCAATTTCTTAGATGAAAGTTCAGCAGAAGAGCTTTATCTGCAGGACATGCCAAAAGAAGTATGGAATGCTTTAATGGATCGCATGAGAGACAAGTCTCTCTATCTTGAGGTGATCCCAGTCAGCAAAGCAGAAACAATAGAAAGGCTCCTAGTCCAGAAATCTAGTATCATCTCCGTTGCTTTGCTAATTAAGGACGATTAGAGCATTCTTATGTTCAAAAATTAATAGTAGTTGCGTTATTCAATAAATTCATGGCAAAATAGTTGCTAAAAATAAGGGGTATATGCAGCAACAAGACATGTTTGAAGAAACGTTAGACAAAAAGATTAGGAATATGGAAAAGTGGATGTGCCGATTACAGAAGGAAATGTTCTTTCTAAAAAATGTTTACAACATGCACCAGCGTCAGCAGAAATTTAAGCAGTTAGTAGAAGAAAAACAACCCGACATGTTCGCAGGATAGGATTATGAGCGAAAAACCTATCCAGAGTAGTGAGTATGATCATGTCTTCACGACTAAACAAAATTGTGATCACTGCCAACAGGAGGGGGATATAGTGTCTATACACATAAAACCTAAGCTGGAATTTGTCAGAGCTGGGAAAAACAGGTATGTTGGATGCATTCAGATTTACAAATGCGATCAATGTTCTCTCTCAGCATCTCTTTATTAAATTGATTCTATCCAGGCTATGAGAGATTGAGACTAAGTATCTTATTGCTAGCAGGTTGGAAAAAACGATAAATAGAGCGAAATTCATTAATTCCTTTGCAAAAACACCCTTCAGAGATATGTTTTTCTTTATAATGGGGGGAAATGGAACAGACAACTCAAAACTGCAAAGGGATCTGCAAAGATTGCGCAGACATTTTGAACAAAATCCATGACCTAGAGAGGCAGGTGATCGAATTGCATTTAAAAATAATTAAGATGAATCATAAAGAGGGAGACAACAAGCCCCCCTCAATAGATTAAGTCGTAATCTTTCCTATTTTCCACTCACAATGCTTCATAACTTCTTTGTCACCATCGATGAGTTTTTCCATTGCTTCGGTAGCTTCTTTTTCTGAGGCAAATTTATTGGGTTCTGCTACACCGTCATTTATCCAATTCCCGTTATATGATTTGGTGAGTATTTCGTACTTCCCTTTGTCGCGATCCTCGCTTATGCAACCTTCAGTTTCACGTGCAAGAGATACTGTCAATTTTAGTTTTATCTGTCTAATTAGTCCTCAATGTCAAAAAGTTCAAGTTCCTTGTTAAAATACTCTGAACCTACATACCTAATAGCGACTTTTCTAGGTATGCACTGTCTTAGCTTATTCCCCTGCTTACACCAAGTACGGCAATCCTCTTGGGAAGTGAAAATAGATAGGTGACCAGCAGGCCAAGGAGAGTTAGCCCAAGTCGTTGATCTTGCGCACAAGTATTCAAATCCGTAGTAGTGTCTCATTGCTCCATCTCTGGTTGGGCGTTAAATAATTTTCACTATCCACTGATCATCTGAATGGGTTTTATAAACTCCATTGTCAGTGTAATCATCTCTTTTTTCGTAAACATTCTTAGGAATTTTAATCCTAATTCTAGTTTTAGCGTTAGCTACTGTCGTCCAATTTTTCATTGATCCGCTCGAATCAAAACCCCCTGAAATAACTGAGATCCCAGCAGACGTTTTAGCTCCTGAATCTCTTCCACTAGCAGAAGCAATTGGATACCCACAAAATGAAATGCTGCCCGTTAGAACTGAGTCTCCCTCAGGCATAAAAATTTCAATGCCAATGAGAGAAGAATTGTACTCCTCTTCTAGAGCATCAACTTCCTTCTCTACAAGACTGCTAAAAACCCAAGTTTTTCCTTCATGATCGTATACCCCTCCAAGCCTTCGGCACTCATCGACTAGGGTTGAGTTGTACATAGAGTGAGCGAAGAAGATTTTGGTTTCATCCTTCCCATCTGACAAGACTTTATATCGTTGATCGGTGCCGTATTTTGATCTGACCGAAACATCCTCTACTAGTAGCTCATGAGATCCAATAGTCAAATCTTTAGACAGATCATCGATTTTTATTTTGCAGTTGAAGTTGTCGCAACGTGCGTCTATCCAAACTCTATTTATTTTTATCACTACAAATGTTTTCGTTTTCATTTAGCATCATCTCCTGTTACTAGGTTATGGTGTATATACTAAATTAGCTGGGGATTTATTGTCAAACGTAAGCAATTTCTATAGGATTTAGGGAAAATTCAGATGTTCATAAATTTAATTATTTAATATGTTCGTGGGAAATATTATAGATATTGGGGGCGGGATATGGTTGGTGGCCCAATTGGGAATACCAAAAACAACAAATTAGTGAAGCTAAAAAAACTAGGCATCGAACAGCACGCTTTTGAGGATTACCTAGAACATCTTTCTGAGGGATATGTGCGCGGATCATGGTTTTATGTAAATAAAGAACACAACTTTTATTTAATTGCAGATTCAATGGAAAAGTATATTAAAGAGAACCCCGCGGACTTCAGCCCCATAAAAGTGAAAGTAGCTTTGAATAAAGGTTATAAAAAGTGG
>Ga0208646_1001770_pt1 | contig 9809 bp, 18 predicted proteins | sample AntAceMetag02UK8_FD_184762 | JGI IMG/M metagenome (GOLD analysis project Ga0208646, IMG submission 184762) | Saline lake microbial communities from Ace Lake, Antarctica - Antarctic Ace Lake Metagenome 02UK8 (SPAdes) (version 2) | ecosystem: Environmental > Aquatic > Non-marine Saline and Alkaline...
CTCAGATATATTAAAATGCTTTGTTAATTGCATATTGTAATATTAACGCCAGTAAATAAAATATCTGGCAAATATTTATTGTATTTAATTCTGTAACATATTTAGCAACTATTTGTTACAATTAAACTAATGTATATGCATTTTATTGCTTATATATACATATTTGTACTAAATAGAACTAAAACTTTTTATCTTTATTTGACTTTATGACTGACCTTAATCCATCTATTATAGTATCTGGGGCAAATAAGAAACCAATACCTACAATTAATAGTATAGCAAACTGAAACACCTTACTATCTTGTACAATAAAGATATAAGTAATAGCAGCTATTAATACTAATATACCTAATGCAGTTGTTTTCCAGCTTTCTACTATGTTCTTCATTTTCGTTTATACATTAAATACCATTTATGTAGTGTGTACCCAATAGCAACCGCTGTTAAAATAATCTTTAGCAATAAGTCTATTTGCATAAAGTTAAAGCCTAATGTTATAACATTTATAAAAGCTATTTTAAGGTCAGAAGTAGTCATTTTTGTTAGTTAAATTATTTGTTAGTTAAAACTGATTAGCAAAAGCCATATAGATGTAAGATGAACCACTTATATTCCAACCGCTAGATATTCCATTAAAATAAAAACCAGTTGAAGTAAATACTGGGCTATTTGATGAAGCGGTTATTTCAGCATTATCTGTGTCTGGCATTAAAAAATTATTACTTCTTTTATTGTCAAAAATAACCCAATTTTCAGCAGAAGAATATCTCTTAACAAGTATAAAAGCTGGCTCAAAACCTACATCAATAGGATTTGAAGAATTAACAACGCCAGTATAACTCCCAAACTTACTAAACCCAACTACTGAGTGAAAGCAGTAGGAAATGTAATTATAATTATCATTTACCTCATCTGAATTGCCTACTGTGAAAACTTGATTTGTAGGTAATGTTGAATTAAAAAATACTGAATAATAACTAGTCGGATTATTTACTGCGGTATCGTTTAATCTTCTTGCGTAAATAAAATTACCGTTAGGTGCTACAAGAGTTGGCCACCCAGCGTTTAAATTAAGTGGCTTTACAATAACCATTTCGGGAGCGGAAGAAAGACCGTGTCCTATTGTTCCGTTAGCACCGTTATTCCCAGTAAATTTAACAACACTAAACCCAGCATCTACATTAGCAGACACCTCAGAAGTAATAGAGCCATCTGTGTTTGTTACAGCAGCACCACCAGCTTTCCAACACCAAGCTACGTAGTTATTTCCATTTGTGTTTGCTTGCCCACTATTAGGCACAACAAAACCGTCATCAGTAAATGTAAATGGAAAAGTTGACTCTGCGTTTGTACTATTGGAAGATAAAACAAAAGAACCTCTAACGGAATCTAATAAACTATGAAAATCAGAAGCATCTCTATCTTTAATCCAAACTAAATCAGGCTGAAAACCTACGCCGCCTACATTGTTGCTACTTGGTCTATTACCAACATACAAAACAGTATTAAAACTTGCATTACTTGGGCATTGCACCTCATTGTAAAGCGTTGTTACTTCTTCTGCTGTTATGGCTCTGTCGAAGATTTTAACTTGGTCAATTGAGCCGTTATATCTTCGATTATAAACTGGTATATACCCGATTGTAATGTTTTCAGTTCCAGCTGCAATACTTGTATTTGTAACTATTGTATCTACTGATTGACCGTTTACATATAAAATCCTTAAGTTACTTGAGTCAGAATAAACGGCGCATATATGATACCATACGCTTGTCAAAGGAATAAAGTTAGTAATCCAATTTTGGTCGTTTGAACCATCATTATGAGACCACTTTAAATTGCCCGCTGATTCTAAAGTTAATCCATATCCAGCAGAAAAGTCATTCCCGTCGTCTTTAATAATTAACATTGAGTTTGGGGAACCAAATAAATTTACATTAACCCAAATTGAAATTGCATAATCTCCAGTTAATCTTAATGCTGGAGAATCATTTATTAATATTCCACTACTACTACCATTAAACCCTCCAGCACTACCAAACCTTCCTTGTGTCCAGTTAACATTAGTAGCCGTTCCATCGTATAGAGTTCCACTACCATTAGAATCTGTTGCATTGCCATCTAGCTTGTAGTAAGCTACACAGTCTGGCACTATTTGTGGCGTATCTGTTGTACAAGTCTTTTCACAAGCTACCTCTGCGTATAAGGTAGATACCTCTGCTGCTGATATTGCCTTATTGAATACTCGGAATTGGTCTATTAAGCCGTTGAAATAGTAAGTTGGGGTTTGAAATAAATTACCAATCAATAAACCAGTGCCTATTCTTGAATTACTTGCTGCTTCAGTTGATGCTACTAACAGAGAACCATCAAGATAAGTGTTTCTTGTTGTTGTTGAATTATTTGTCACAACAATATGATGCCAATTTCCATCCGAAACAGAAGGTATGGTGTAATTTTTATAATACGTTCCTTCATTAAAATAAGATTGTAACGAAGTGTTTGAAATTAATTCAGCCCCATCTGAATAGGAGCCATTCCCTAACATAAAAAAAGTCTGCCTTCCAGCATACGAAGTTTTAAACCAAAAAGAATATCCGTTTGAAGTTTGCATTCTTAATGAAGTCTCTTCTACCTTACTACTACTCCCATTAAAAGAACCAGCACTATCTATATGACCATTAACAAAAGAAACATCAGTAGCTACGCCATCATAGTTGCCACTCATATCTGAGCCATCCCAGTTTAATTGGTATAAAGCTATTCCGCTGCTATCATCAAATATATCCGTAATATCAGAAGCACATACACCACCGCCAGCATCATTTGATTTAATTAATCTCTTAGAAAGCATATACTATAATTTAAATTGCTAAAATTGGCATTCCCATTTCGTCTACTATAACATCTCCGTTTTCGTCTACTTGCTCTGTATAGAAACTTGTATTGTATTTTAAGGCGTCTACATAGCTTGTAAGTGCTTTAACTTCTAATTCCTTACTATCACACTTGTCAAGTATAGATTGCCTCTTAGAAGCCACCTCTGTGTCTATCTCAATGCCTCTTTCTGCTAATCTTGTAACTTGCCAGTCCGTACCGCTTAACATACTGCCGCACATACCTTTTAAGGTTGCTATAATCTGAACCTTTTTAGCTGCTAAATCATAAGCTGGTGTTTCAACACCATCCTCATCTGTATTAACAGTATTGAAATCAAAGTCTATAATCTCCCTTGTAAATACTTTCTTCTTTTTATCAAAGTAAACATTGCCCAATGACTGAGTTTGGTTATCTATTGAGGGTTTTATGAAATCATAGTAACCTAATGCTTCAAGTTCCTTTTTAGGTAGCTTGTTAAAGTTTAACATTAAGCCGTCTGGCGTGTTTAGGGTATTGGGTAAGTTCTTTAAGATACTTATCTTACCATTTGTTTCTATTCCTTTCATATTATATAGCTTTTGAAATTGAGTACCAGTAAGTAGTCGCACCAGTTACTACTATTTGTATTAAATTAGAGACAGTACCGTCATAAGTTCCAGCTACTGTTGTACCAGCGGGAAGTGTTAAAGCAAAATCTCCAGTAATAACTAAGTCCTTAACCATACCTATATTAGCGTTGGTAAATGTTAAAGTAGTTGCTGCTACTAAAGTCTTAGTAAATACTTGTGCGGTTGCAAAATCTACCTCTGTTGTTAAAGCTGCACTTGTTTTAAATTCTGTTCCCAGTTTGGCATAACTAATAATATCATCTGCAATAGTTAATGCACCAGAGCCTGTTACATCTCCTGTGTGAGTTGCGTTAGGAGAGTCATTTGTAATAGTAAAACTTGGATAAGTTCCACTTGTTGAAATGCTTGTCCCTCCTGTTAATACTACCGTTTGGTCTGGAGCATCGTTAGTTACGGTTACTGCCCCTGTTGTTTGGTCTACGCTTATGCCAGCCCCAGCATTTACAGAACTTACAGCATCGTTAGCAGCTTCAATATTTATTACATTACCAGTGACTGTAAGTGTGATATTGTTACCTGCCTCAAGTTTTACAGTGTCAGTTGTACCTGTATTGGGAACTAAATTTACATCTGCATCAGAGCCTGACTGAACGGTTGATAAGTCATACGTCCTGTTTAGCAACTGTACATCTATCTGTACGTTCTCAGTACTTTTATAACCTACTAAATAGTCAATGTCGCTAATCTGCGCTGCTACATCAAACTGTGAAAATTTTACTGCCATATTTTTTTATTTAAGGAGCGTACTCAACTATTAAGTCATTACCAGCTTCGTCAGCCATTTGTATATCTTGTTGTGTTATTATGTCAAAAGCACCAGGCGGGTACTCACCAGTGTAAGTCTCTCCATTTATAATATTAAATATGCCTATATTAAATGCCATATTACCAAAGAGCTACTATTGTTGATGCCGATGTTCCAGTTGCAAATACCTTAGTGACTAGCACCGGCATAAACTGACCTGCATTTATTCCAACAAAAGTAACGTCATCACCTCCTACCGTAAGCACTCTAACACTTCCACCTGTACCTACATAAATAACACAGCCGTTGTTGCCGCTTCCATCTTGATTAGATACACTAGGAATACCCAAAGTGTCACTTGGTGTTACTGCTGCTGCTCTACCAGCTTGTAATTTATTGTATGCCATAATTAATCATTTTTATAAGGGAACACTCGATTTAAAGTATCTTGTCTTTTATCGCAACCACAATCATCAGTTATTGCTTCGACAACTTTTTTTATACCTGTTACCTTTGTTATTTTTGCTATTGTATCTCCTAATCCTTTTGACTTCACATTCCTTTTTTTAAAGCTATGAATCTTTCCTTAATTGTAGGCTTAGTCTTAGCCGGAGATACCGTTATCTTATTCAATTTCATATTCAGCTCATCCATCTTAGCTCTTTTGTCATTGGCTCTTTGCTGAGAAGGAGTCCACTGAGTCACGTAACCACCGGGCATTATCCTATCTATGTCTTTATTTTTAACAGACAGACTGTCGTACATTTTCTTGTCTTTCATAAGAGATAATTTATTTTTACAAAGATACTAATATTTTACAGACATATTTTATTTACGGCCAGTCCTTTTGCGTCCCTTCATTGCTTTTAGAATATCACCAATTTGATTACCTACCTCCACAACCGCATCTACTACATCTTTCATTTCTATCTTTACAGCACTTGCTCTTTGCTTTATTACTTCTTTTTTTTTTAAAATAAATACTACACAAGCTAATAAAACTACTACTATTAAACAATATCCAATCATAATCATTATCTTTGTTACAAAGGTAATAAATTAAATCAAATGAAAGATGACTACTTAAAATACTGGAGGGTAGTGCGTTATTTTATAAAGGCAAAATATAAAATAAGTGAACCTGACTTAGAAATGCTTTTGTTCCTAAAGTCAGAGAGGTACTTCACGTCAAGAAATTTTAAAGAATACTTAGAGCTGTTCCCATGGGATAGAAAAAGATTTAACAGACTACTAGAAGAAGAGTGGATTGTCGAGTTCCCGAAAAAAAAAAGAAACAGACAAATGTATGAGCTATCGTTTAAAGCAAAGCGTATGCTCAACTCAGTGTACAAAAAATTAAATGGTGAGGAGTTCCCAGAGGCTCAGAACAACAACCCTTTGTTCGCTACCAATGTACCCTACACCAACAAAGTATATCGTAATATGATTAAAGAAATAAATAAAACTACAAGACAACAACGATATCACGCTCAGTAATAATCGTATAAGGCACATTGTCAATTAGCATAGTATAACCAGCTCTCTTGTCGTAGTATATGTTGTCTCCATCATTTATACCAACTACGTCAGTACCCGGCTTTATAACAACACCTTTTTTGTATCTTAACTGATTGGCATCATCAGAGGAGAGTAATAGCCCAGAAGCTGTCTTTATCTCTTCGTCAATGCTTTTTATAACTACATTTTTCCCTATTGGTCTCATATTAACTCTCGTATGTTCGTGCCATTGTAACAATAGCGTTAGTGCTTAGTATTGTTGAAGCAACTGACACAGCACTCTGAAGAGCTGTCTTTGTTACCTTCATCGGGTCTATAATACCCATCTCTATCATGTCACCTCTTCTATCACTCTTCACGTCATACCCTATCCCATCAGCGTCAGAGTCATTGTACACAATATTTATGTCAACACCTGCGTTAATTAGTATCTGCTGCAAGGGAGCTCTACAAGCCACCTCAAGAATATGAAGGGCTATACGCTTCTCATTTGATATGTCAACAGTATTTGAGGTGTAGTCAAGTATTGCGTTGGCCTCATTGTATAAAGCCACACCCCCGCCTGGAAGTATGCCCTCAAGCAATGCAGAGCGTACTGCGTGAACAGCATCGTCAACTCGGTCAAAGAGCTCTTTTTGCTCTAGGTCAGTTGAACCGCCAACGTGTATAACACCTATGCCACCTGTAAGAGATGCGATACGTGATAATATGAAGTCTTTGTCGTTCTTTTTTGAAGCATTTGAGTGTGCCCCCCATAGCTGTTTAACACGCTGGTCAACCGCCTCAGTGTTATTGTCATTAGAACCTTTTACTATCACAGTAGCGTCTTTACCTACTATTACTTTAGAAGCAAAACCTAGGTCATCAAAGCTGATAAGACTAAGGTCGTCTCCTGTTTTCTCAGAGAAATAAGTAGCACCAACCGAGAGAGCTATGTCTTGCATCAGTTCATGTTGTTTGTAGCCAAAGGAGGGAGGGGCGATGTTACAAATCTTCAAGCTGTTCTTCATTACATTTGCTGCCAAAGTATTGACAACATTCGTAGAACAAGGCGCTACTATTAATAATTTCTCATTTTTTGATATAATGTCTTTTAAAACGTTCTCAATACTAAGTAAATTTGCTATCTCAGAGTCAGCTACTAATATACGCACGTCAGAAAGCACACACTCGTCTTTCTTATGGTCATTTATAAAAAGTGGACTGGTATACCCTCTGTCAATTTTGAGCCCCTCAGTGGTCTCTGAATAGGTCTCAGAGGTATCTGACTTATCAACTGTTACTATTCCTGTCTTACCAACCGAGTTGTAAGTGTCAGCTATTATTTTCCCTATCTCACGGTCATTGTTCGCTGATATGGTTGCTACGTCAAGTAGTCTTTTTTTAGTTACAGGTTTTGATTTTTTCTTTAGTCTATCTACAAGCTCTTTCGTTCCAATGTAAAGCTCTTTCAGAACCTCAGTCTTGTTTACACTAGCGTCAATCAAGTCAATACCAGCTAATACTAAGGCCTCTGTTATTACAATGCTCGAAGTAGTACCATCACCAGCGAGCGTAGCCGTCTTGTCGGCAGCTTCTTTCATCATGCGAACAGCTAAGTTCTCAACTGGGTCAATAAGACTAATTGATTTAGCAACCGTAACACCATCCTTGGTGACAGTTAGTCCATGAGTATGGTTTGGAGACTCAATAAGCACAGTGTTGCCCCTTGGGCCTAAAGTTGATTTAACCGCTTTAGCAATCTTAGTGATACCACTTACAAGTTTGTCTTGTGCCTCTTTGTCAAAATGAAGTTCTTTTGGTGAATACCCTCCTTGGTCAGTCATAATTGAATTTGATTTTATTTTACAAATATAAAACTATTATTTAAATTAGAAGCAAAAAAAGTAAATATTTTATGCTATGTCGAAATGTCGCTTTTTGGGGTTCCCCTATATATATATATATTTAATACTATTATATATAATTTTTTTCACTACAGTTTAGATTTAAAATCGGTTTTTTCGTCTTTTACTTGATTATCAAATAGTTAAGTTTAACAAAACGTCTTAAAAACGTCTTTACTAAAGACGATAATCGTCCTTAATTTATCAAATAGTATAATATTGAATAAAAAGAGCCTCACTTTTTAGGTGAAGCTCATGACAGTTTTTTGTAAATTTTAATTAAATCATCTCAGAAAGTTTAATTCCGTCAGCAATAATTTCTATTTTTTTCATTTTTTTAACAGCTTTTTTTATCATAGCAGCTTCTTGTATTCCACTAATTCCGTTAGGTCGATTATTAATTAATCTTCCATTTTTTACATCTAGTCCGTTCATGTTTTCTTTATTATTTTGGTTTGACAATTTACATGTTACTTTTTTTGACATGTGTTTAGGCAAAGATAAAAAATTATTAGATACCAGTAGGAATTGGATAATATACCCATATATCGCAAGCGGCCCGCCAAAAGAAAGTGATATTTTTTTTAGGGGTGGGGGTAGCATTTCAAAAATTGGCTCTCCATTTTTTTGGCTTTTTGTAGGGGGCTGGCTGTCGCTGGGGGCGCGTTTGGCACGTGGTGCAGATGCAACGCTCTGCCATTTGGCGTAAATTATTGAAGGAATAACTCCGCCGGTCATACATTTGGCCGGTCATACATTCTGGACTCAATTTAATTGTCTTGAAAATAAAAGTAAAACGCTGTGAGCCCTTTGGTAGCAAGGGTTAGCGGTTTATCCCCCCTCCAGTAACCTAGAAACTAAATGTATGCGACTATAAGATAAACTTATATAACCCTGATAAACAATAAGATAAACTTATAGAACCCATAAAATACAATTCACCGAAAGAGAACCACCATTCACCGAAAGAAACACGTCACTGGGCAGTTTTTTGTAGAGACATAAAACACTCTATTATATATTTGAGTATTAATAACAAAAACACTTAGAAATCATGACTACATTATCAAATACTACAATTTCAAAAGTAATCGCTAAAACTTCATTTAAAAAAAACAGCGTAGAAGGAGACTTATTAATTTTATTAATGGCACAAGGAAGGAATTTTATTACAGCCTTTAAAATGGTTAGAGTTTACCAATCAATAGCGTAATTAATCAACGGGGGCGCAAGCCCCCTATTAAAACAAAAAAAATCATGGACTTATCAAAATTAGGGTCAAGCGACCTATTAAGCTATCAAAAAGTTTTAAAAGCATACATTAAACATGCAAGAGGAGAGGAAATAATGGAGGAAGGTTTCAATACCTCCAGCGGATATGTTTATATAGCGTTAGAAAACGGGGTACAAATAGCTTCGTGCTTCGGGCAAGAAGTGGACTATATTATTTATGATAATGAAACCGAAGAAGAATATTTTTTGGACACATACGAAGAAGCGGAAGCTCATAACTATAAAACAACGGGGACGCAAGCCCCTAATTTAAAAAAATAATCATGGACACAATCGTAATGCACAGACAAGAATTTGTAAAAAACCCAAACACAAAGACCACCTATATTTTAGAGGAGGAGATAACAGAGAACCTCACAAAAGAGCAATATACAAATATAACAAGCGACGATACCTTAAAATTGTTTAGGAGGTTAGGAGGGATTGAAACAGCGCAAAGAGAGTACACTTGTAGCGGGTATCTAATCACAAAGCTGACAAGCAAAAGCCCAGACAAACAGTTAAAAATAATACGAACCTTTAAATTTAATTAACATGGAAAGAGGAACATACAAAGGTATTGAAATAGAATATAGAGGATTTAAGATAGATGAAAGCTATTTATTCACAATGCTAGACAATAGCGAAACAATCTACCTAAGTGAAACACAATTAAAAAATATAACATGGATATAAAAACTTTAAATTGGATAAGAAAGAATACGAAAAATAAATTTCAATCGGATATCTGGATAGCGGAATTTTTTAACAAGCAAAGAAACGACAAAGAATATCTTAAAAAAGTTAAAGCAAATTTAAAAGAAGATATTAAGAATTTTAATACATATAGCGAAATAATAGGTAAAGAATTTTTACAGA
>Ga0208646_1001771_pt1 | contig 9808 bp, 12 predicted proteins | sample AntAceMetag02UK8_FD_184762 | JGI IMG/M metagenome (GOLD analysis project Ga0208646, IMG submission 184762) | Saline lake microbial communities from Ace Lake, Antarctica - Antarctic Ace Lake Metagenome 02UK8 (SPAdes) (version 2) | ecosystem: Environmental > Aquatic > Non-marine Saline and Alkaline...
GTACACTTGATACAGCCTATACCCTGGATGCCAACACTACTGTTAGTACAATCTATCAAACAACCGATGGTAAAATATACGTTGGTGGGGCTTTTACTACAATTGGAGGAGGAACACAAGACCGTTTAGCTCGACTAAATTCTAATGGTACACTTGATACAGCCTATACCATGGATGTCAACGGTACTGTTTGGACAATCCACCAAACCGCAGATGGAAAAATCTACGTTGGTGGGTCTTTTAATACATTTGGAGGCCAAAGTAAAAGTTACTTCGCTCGACTAAATTCTGATGGTACACTTGATACAGCCTATACCCTGGATGCCAACACTACTGTCCTTACAATCTATCAAGCAGCAGATTTTGAACTTTACGTTGGTGGGTCTTTTACTAGTATTGGAAATGCAATTAAATCCCGTTTTGCTCGACTAGGCACCGGGGATTTCCTTCCGTCTGGAAATTTCATTAGCACTTCATTAGACTTAACTGGAGACTTAGCAGCAGCCCCGACTAAAGTAGTGGTAAGTTCAACTTTTGCAACGCCAACCGACACGACTATATCTGTTAAAATCTCAGACGGAACGCCAGCGAATGATGTCACTATAACTCTTGCTAATTTCGATACAGAGGTAGACTGCTCAAGTTTAACTAGTAGAACGCTTACGCTTCAATGGCTATTTACTAGCACAGATACAGCTGCAACGCCAACACTTAACAACTACGGGGTATATTTCACATAAATGGGCAACTTCAAATTTAAAATTGGAAAAGGTACAGATGACTGGTGGACAAAACATAGCTTCGATGAACTGAAAACGATAAATACACCAAAGCCAACAATGACTGGAACTATTAAAAATTTCCTTTCTGGGTTGACTTTAGGCTTTAAATTTACATTTTCAGGTAGGAGAAAAAAGAAATGAGTATTCTAACAAAGGTCGGTATTCCAATACTATTAAATGCTGCTGTAAAACTTTTAAGTACGGTAGTAAATAGGTTTTATGAATACCAGGAAAAAAAACTACTATTAAAAAATACTAGCAAAGAAAAGGATTCCAATGCGAATAAAGAGAAAAAAGATTCCGGCGGAGACCAATCTGGGACCGAATAACATAAAAATAAACACAAGTAACATACAAAAAGTAAAAGTAAATATGACAGATCTAAAAGAAACAAAAGAGTTTTTATCATTCCTATTCTCATTAGTATATGGAATTTCTAAATCACTCGAAGACGGAAAATTTAAGCCAACAGAAATTCTTAATTTTACTGGGGCTGTTCGTAAACTACCATCTGCTGTTGGTGGCATCGAAAATGTTCCTGATGAAATTAAAGATATTACAGCAGCAGAAATTGATGAGTTGGTTAAATTTATCATAGAAGAATTTAATCTAGTAGACAAAGCAAAAGAAGCAAAAGTTGAGAGTTTCATAGAAACTGCATTTGCCTTTGCTAAATCTGTTGTCGCTTGGAGATAAATTTTTAAAGACTAACTAAGGTGCTTCTGGCACCTTTTTTTTAGTTATAAATATATAAAAAAACAAATTATATGGAAATGATGGATAATATAAAAATTGACGTGGGTATAATCAAATCCGATCTAAAGCAATTATTTTCATCATTTGAGAAACTAGACAAGACATTAGTAGCATTTACGAAAGTTATTGGGGAAATGTCTCTAAGTATAGCCTTGCATGATGAACGAATAAACGAAGCAAAAAAAGAAAGCAATGAAGTCAAAAGCACCTTAAAACAAAGAAAAGAAGAAATAGAAAACAGGTCTAAATACTTGAAAACTAATATAGACGGGTTACGAGAAGATTTTAGAATAAAAATCTCGACACTGGAAACCTCAGATATTAATATTCTCGAAAAAATTGCCGAGATGAAAGAAGAAAATAAGGAAAACTACGATACAATTGCCAAGAAATTGGAGAGTCATGAACGTATCCGTTGGATTATTGTTGGTGGTGGTGCTGTACTGGTCTTTGCTATAGATTATATAGTACAAGTGGGAAGGGGTTTATTTAATTAAAGTTGTATATGTAGAGGATATTATGTATATTGTATTCAATAAACATAATATCCATGCTTCATACTGATATAAAATACCTTCTACTGTTGAGCCCTCAGCTCAAAAATTTTATTAAAAAATCGGATGTTCTCTATAATTTTCGCTGTACTATATGCGGTGATTCTCAATCAAATGAACATAAGTCCCGTGGTTATGTGTTTACTCACAAGGGTATTCTAATATATAAGTGCCATAATTGTGGCTCTTCTATGTCTTTTGAGACGTACCTTAAGTCAGAAAATGATAGTTTATACAGTCAATATAAATTAGAAAAATATGCCGATAAATATTCAGCTCACAAACAACAAAAAGGTGAATCATTTTCTGGACAAAAACCAAAATTTAATGATGTTTCCACAACAGAAAAACTGTTTAGTTCTATATGTAAACCCGTAAATACATTATCCGACAAGCATCCAGCTAACGTGTTTCTACAGAAACGCCAAATTGTTGCTACCCATGACCTATTCTTTGTTGAGGATGGTAAGATGTTAGAAAAATTAAACCCTAGATTATATAAAGACCGATTATACAAAGATTCAGGTAGAATTGTAATTCCTTATAGAAACGAACGTAAGGAAATTACATCAATTACTGCTAGAGATTTAAAACTAAAATCTTCCCTTAGGTATATCAATATAAAATTGGACGAAGATTCTCCTATGATATGGGGATTGGACCAAGTAAACAAAAGAAACCTTATAATAGTAACCGAAGGTGCTTTTGATGCAATGTTTCTGGACAATGCAGTAGCAGCATCTGGTTCTGATCTGATTAAGGTCCATGAAATGTTTTTTTTATATGATGTAGTTTTTATTTTTGACAATGAACCAAGAAACTTTATTAACTGTAAAAAAATGAAAGGTCTTATAGAAAAAGGTCATAAAGTTTTTGTACCAGACAGTTCATTAAAAGGGACTGATATAAATGAGATGATACTTAATGGCCACAGCAAAAATGAACTCATGGGATTTATAAATAACGTACCTGATTCTAAATTAATACAGCTTATGAATTTTAACAAGTGGGCCAAAATAGCTACAAATTAGACCAAAAAAAATGTACTTTGACCAAAATTATTCGTATATTATAAATGAATCAATTTTACTAAACATACTATGAAAATTTTATATATCCACGGTTTTAATTCTTCGCCAATATCTGCTAAGGTTAAAATGCTGAACCTTCAATTTACCGATGCCGAAATTATTGCACCCTCACATTCTTCCCGAGCAAAGGACGTCTATGAACTTATAGATCCAATTGTAAAAAATTTATACCCCTCTGAGGCTATAATTGTCGGAACTTCTCTTGGTGGTTTTTGGGCAAATTATTTTGCTTGTAAGTACAGGATTCCTAGTGTAATAATCAATCCAGCTATAACACCTGCTACTACTTTACAGAAATATATTGGGGATTATGTCAACTCAGATTCCCATAAAAAATACAAGTGGTCTGATTCTAATTGTCAAGAATATAAACAATATCAAGAAGAAACTACAGCCCTTAACGATGTCCAACGAATTGTATTGCTTGCAAAAGATGATGATGTAATTTCTATTGGCCCGGCTATTGATAAATATTCTAATGTCGCTGAAGTAAAAATATTTGAAAGCGGTGGTCACATTTTCAGTGATGTTTCTTCCTTGAATGAAATACAAAAGGCAATTAAAAAACTTTATTATACTATAATTATATGAAAAAAATAAAAGAATTTTTATTACTAGAAAAATTTGTGAATTTACTTCCAGCAAATCAGGAAGAAAAAGAACAATATAAAAATGAAGTATATGGCATACTTCAAAAAGCGTATGCTGAAATAGGCGGTTTGGCGGGTTCGGGGTTTAAGAATCCTGATGATATGGTGGAAAATATACCATTCTGGAAACTCGCAAGACGTGGTAAAAATATCACTGCAGTTGTTCTCTATAAAGACAAAACAGGACGCAAAGATGTTGCTGTTGCTACAGACGGTACTGCTCAAGGTAAAAAAGATTTGGCTATGATGTTCCGTGAGAACATTAAAATGGGAAGATCCTATGCTGAAATGTCTGGTGCTGCTTTAGGATTTTTACGAAAAAATTTACCCAAGGGTGTCGATTTACAATCTGTCAGTATGTCATACGAAGATGCAACAAGCATTACAAAAAAACCAACAAGAAAACCTCCTAAAGACGATGCTGATGTTCTTAAATTTCCTGAAGTTGCTGATAAATTCTATCAAAGAGAACTTGGTGGTTCATGGAAAACCAAATTGATGGTAGGAAAAATAGGAAATTCTATACAATAAAATTTATTCATCTGTAATTAAAAAAAATGAAAAAACAAGTAAAGAAAAGAAATGGCGAAATAGTACTGTTCAATCCTGCAAATATTGTAGTGGCCATAGAAAAATCTATGAGTTCTATAGGTAATGTCTGGACGAGTTTAGCAATAGAAGTTGCCGAAAATGTAGAAGAAAAATTATGGATAAATAAGGATTCTTACTATATACCTACTGTAGATACCATACATGATTTTGTCGAGAAAGAACTCATGAGAAGTGATTTATCAGACGTAGCAAAGTCTTATATTATATACAGGAATCAAAATAAACCGGATATATTCAGGAAAAGAACAAACTTAAAACCATACGAATATCCAGAGCTTGAAGAATATGTGAACTCAATTCGGCATTCTTATTGGATTCATGATGAGTTTAATTACACATCAGATATACAAGATATAAATGTTAGTTTGACTGCATCAGAAAGACAAGCAGTTGTTCGTGCTATGTTAGCAATTTCACAGATTGAAGTATCGGTAAAAACATTCTGGGGTAAAATATACGACAGAATGCCAAAACCAGAAATAGGTTCTGTCGGTGCTACATTTTCAGAATCTGAGGTTCGCCATGCGGATGCCTATTCCAATTTGATTAAACTTCTAGGTCTAAATGACGAGTTCGAGGAACTATTAGATGTTCCTGCTATCAGAAGAAGAATAAAATATCTTGAGCGTGCTATAACCAATTCTAAACTAGTAGATAATAAGGAATATTTTGAATCTATTATTCTATTCTCTATTTTTGTCGAGAATGTTTCTTTGTTTAGTCAATTTCTTGTTATTATGGCTTTTAATAAGCATAAGAATTACCTGAAAGGTATGTCGAACGTAGTCGAAGCAACATCAAAAGAAGAACAAATTCATGCTGATTTTGGCTTTGATTTAATTAATACCATAAAGAAAGAAAACCCAGATTGGTGGACTACTAGATTACAAGAAGAAATTAAGGATGCTTGTTTGGAAGCCTATGATGCTGAATTAGGTATTATTGACTGGATTTTTGAATCTGGAGATTTAGATTTTCTTTCTAAAAAAGAAACAATAGCATTTATCGAAAATAGGTTTAATACTTCTATGAAACAAATAGGAATAACTCCACAATTTACACCAAACGCCCAAGACCTATTGAACACAGAATGGTTCGATGATGAAGTAATGGTTACTAAACATACAGATTTTTTCAACAAGAGAAGCATAAATTACACAAAACGTCAGAAGTCAATAACAAAAGACGATTTATTTTAACAACATAACACAAAAAAATGACAAATAGAAAAAAGTTCGACTGGGTAACGCCCGATACCATTAAGTTTCTTGAGCGGGGTTATCTAAGCGAAGGAGAAGATGTTTCTCAGCGAATAAAAAGCATTGCTATTCGTGCAGAAAACCTTAGTGGAATTCCTAATTTTGCCGATACCTTTTATGAAAATATGGGCAAAGGTTGGTACTCACTATCATCTCCGGTATGGGCAAATTATGGCAAACAGAGAGGGCTTCCTGTTTCATGTTTCGGTTCCTATGTCGGCGACTCGATTGAATCAATTTTATTCGGTCAAACAGAAGTAGGCGAAATGTCAAAAATGGGTGGTGGCACTTCTGGATATTTTGGAGATATTAGACCTAGAGGATCTCAGGTAACAGATAACGGCCAAGCGCCCGGTTCGGTTCATTTTATGAACCTTTATGAATCTGTAGTCGATAATATTTCGCAGGGAAATACAAGAAGAGGCAGATTTTCTCCTTACTTACCGATCGAGCATCCAGATATAGAAGAATTCTTAAAGATTGGTACAGAAGGGTTTCCTATTCAAGACTTAACTCACGCAGTTACAGTTTCGGATGATTTTATGGAAAAAATGATAGAAGGAGATTCAGCAAAAAGAGCAATCTGGGCCAAGGTAATACAAAGAAGATCTGAAATTGGCTATCCTTATATTATGTTCTCAGATACCATGAACTCTATGGCACCTGATGCGTATCAAGATAAAGACATGAAAATTTATGCTTCTAACCTCTGTTCTGAAATAGCACTTTCGTCTAACGAAAATGAGTCTTTTGTGTGTGTACTAAGTTCAATGAATTTACTTCATTTTGAAGAGTGGAAAACTACAAACGCAGTTGAAATTCTTACTATTTTTCTAGATACAGTCGTAACTGAATTTCTCGAGAAACTAGAAGAAAAAAGAGATAGCGAAAATATAGCAGACAGACGAGCATTCTATTTCATGGAAAGAGCTTATACATTTGCAAAAAATCAAAGGGCTTTGGGTTTAGGTGTTCTTGGTTGGCACTCTTTTTTACAATCTAAAATGATTCCATTTGATTCAAAAGAAGCATCTGATCTGAACGTTGAAGTTTTTCAATTTATACAAACACAATCGGTAAAGGCATCTGTATCTATGGCAAAAACTCTAGGAGAACCTGAGTTGTTAAAATCTTATGGTCGCCGAAATGTAACATTAAATGCTATAGCGCCTACTGTATCATCGGCATTCATATTAGGTCAGGTATCACAATCTATAGAACCTATTTGGTCTAACTGTTATGTTAAAGATTTAGCAAAAGCAAAGGTTACAGTCAAGAATCCTATGTTGTTAGAATTGCTTAAAACAAAGGATCTTAACACTAAAGAAGTATGGGATTCAATTAAAAAATATGATGGTTCTGTTCAGCATCTAGACTTTTTAACTATACATGAAAAAAATGTATTTAAGACTTTTGCTGAAATTTCACAAATGACTATAATAAATCAAGCAGGCGTTAGACAAAACTTCATAGACCAAGCACAATCATTGAACCTTATGGTTTCTCCATCCATGTCAGTAAAAGATGTCAATAAGTTAATAATTAGTGCATGGGAATCTGGTGTAAAAACTCTTTACTATCAACATTCAATAAACTCGGCACAAGAAAAAGCCAGGAAAAAAATGCAAATAGATGATTTATACTGTTCGAGCTGTGAAGGTTAATATGGTTACATTAAAAAAATACTACGGAAAAACTTGCGCCCCTTGTCTATCATTGGGGCGCATTTTAGGTAAGGTCCAAAAGACTAGAGAATTTGAGATAGAATCTATAGAAATAGAGGATAAACCTATGCTAGCGGATTACGCAAACATTAAAAAAATACCCACTATAATAGTAGAAAAAAATGAGGTTGAAGTTTTTCGTTTCTCTGGAGTTAAATCTTCAAAAGAAATAGAAAAAATTATTGATACTTATTCCTAAAATTACTATGGAATTGGCTATAAAATAAAAGAATACGTGTGGTTATAAATATAAAAAAAACTACACATGATTATAGCAGGAATTGATTATTCGATGAGTTGTCCGGCAATGTTTATAGGAAATTCTGATGAGTTTTCATTCAAAAACGGACACTCATTTTTTTTAACCGCTAAGGCAAAAGATGTAAATACCTATCAAAATATAAGAGGGGATTTAATAAAACCCTGGAGTACTGCTCAGGAAAGGTATAATCACATATCCGAACATTTTACTAAATTATGTAAAGACTACAATGTGGAACAAATTATGATTGAAGGTTATTCGATGGGTTCTAGAGGTAAAGTTTTTAATATTGCTGAAAATGGAGGACTTTTAAAACATAAATTATGGAAAGCTGGATATATCATAAATGAGGTTCCTCCTACTTCACTAAAAAAATACGCCACAGGTAAAGGTAATTCTGGGAAAGATATTATGTATAATTTTTTCACGAAAGAATCTGGGTTAAATCTAGAAAATTTGCTTGGTAAAAAATGTATAAATAATCCTATATCTGATATAGTAGACTCATATTTCATAGCAAAATATTTAATTAATGTACAAGTTTAAAGAATTTATTTTATTTGAGAAAACCTTTTTTAAGAAACTCATGTTAGAAAAATTTAATATGAATGAATCCGAAAGGTTCGTTTATGTTATGGTTTTATCTGAAACACATAAGCTAATTATAAAAAAATCTAAAGTTTTAAACTCATATATGTACGAGCCTCAAATTTACGAAGATTGTGGGAATGGTTACATACAAGACCAAAAGTTTCCTGCGTTCGCATTAGCAGAAATACCACAACATTATGAGTTACTAGAAGAATTTTTGACTGATATAGGAACCACAGACAACCTAATACAGCATGCTAATAACATAAAAGCAAAAATTTATAACTAGTGGTTGACACTCAATAGACTTATGTTTATATTGATAAATAAACAAAACAACAATCAAAAAATCTTATGACCGAATATAAACTCACAGACGAATCTATTAAAGTTGATGGTAAAACCCTCTACCGAATAGAACTAACAAAAAACCACATGGTCCACGGCCGTGAAGGTACAAAAGGCGGATTCATTGAATCAGAAAAGAACCTTACCAAAAATGCTTTTGTCTATGATAGCGCAAAAGTCTATGGAAAGGCTGTAGTTACTAATAATGCTAAGGTTTCTGGAAAGGCTGAGGTCTCTGGGAGTGCTGAGGTCTCTGGAAAGGCTCAGGTCTATCATAATGCTAAGGTTTCTGGAAATGCTCGAATCTCTGGAAAGGCTAAGGTCTACGGAAAGGCTCAGGTCTATCAAAATGCTCAGGTCTATGGAAGTGCTGAGGTCTCTGGAAAGACTGAGGTCTATGGCGAAGCAAGGGTCTCTGGAAATGCTAAGGTCTCTGGAAAGGCTCAGGTCTATCAAAATGCTCAGGTCTATGGAAGTGCTGAGGTCTCTGGAAAGACTGAGGTCTATGACCATGCTGTAGTTACTGATAATGCTAGGGTTTTTGGATATGCTAAGGTCTCTGGAAAGGCTAAGGTCTTTGATAATTCTATAGTTTATGGAAGTGCTGAGGTCTCTGGAAAGACTGAGGTCTATGGAGGTGCTGAGGTCTCTGGAAAGGCTGAGGTCTCTGATAATGCTAAGGTCTCTGGAAGTGCTAAGATCTTTGAAAGTGCTAAGATCTTTGAAAGTGCTTGGGTCTATGACCATGCTGTAGTTACTAATAATGCTAGGGTTTTTGGATATGCTAAGGTCTCTGGAAATACTAATGTCTCTGGAAAGGCTCAGATCTCTGGAGAAGCAATGGTCTATGATGAAGCAAGGGTCTCTGGAAATGCAAGGGTCTCTGGAAACGCTAATGTTTCTGGGAGTGCTGAGGTCTCTGATAATGCTGAGGTCTCTGGAAATGCTAAGGTCTCTGGAAAGGCTTGGGTTTCTGGTAACGCAAGGGTCTCTGGAAATGCTAGGGTCTCTGGAAAGGCTATGGTCTTTGGAAAGGCTAATGTCTCGGGAAATACTGAGGTCTCTGGAAACGAAAAGGTTTCTTTATAAGTAAATTCAATGTTTGAAAAACCTAAGACTGATACTCTTAGGTTTTTTTTATTTTTACTAACCTATTGACATTCAATAGACTTATGTTTA
>Ga0208646_1001777_pt1 | contig 9794 bp, 8 predicted proteins | sample AntAceMetag02UK8_FD_184762 | JGI IMG/M metagenome (GOLD analysis project Ga0208646, IMG submission 184762) | Saline lake microbial communities from Ace Lake, Antarctica - Antarctic Ace Lake Metagenome 02UK8 (SPAdes) (version 2) | ecosystem: Environmental > Aquatic > Non-marine Saline and Alkaline...
CAACCTTGAGGCCTCGACCACCACCACCGTGCGCTGCCTTGATGGCAACGGGAACACCGTGCTCTTTGGCGAAAGCGACTATTTCATCGGCGCTGGATGCGGGGTCAGAAGTCCCCGGCGCGAGTGGAGCCTTCACTTTTTGGGCGATGTGGCGAGCGGACACCTTGTCGCCGAGAGCTCTGATGGCCGCAGGGGGCGGGCCAATCCAGATCAGACCGGCATCGATAACCATCTGAGCGAAGTCGGCATTCTCAGAGAGGAAACCGTAGCCAGGGTGGATAGCGTTAGCGCCGGACCGCTTGGCAATTGAGAGTATTTTCTCGGGCACTAGGTAGGTTTCGGCAGAGGTGTTGCCATTCAGGGCATATGCCTCGTGAGCAAGCCGAGCGAATCGGGCGTTGCGATCTTGGTCCGCATACACAGCAACCGTGTTAATCCCCGCGTCTTGAGCTGCACGAATAACCCGAACCGCAATTTCTCCACGGTTGGCAATCAGCACCTTCGATATCGCGACCACATCGAGAGTTTAGGGCTTTAGGCCAATCCTGTGGGGACGAGGGTCCTCGTCTCTGCGGATCTGGCTCTACAGAGGGATATTTCCGTGCTTTCCCATGGGTGGGCGCGCGGCTTTTGACTTGAGAGCGCGCAAACCTTTGGCGATCACACTTCTGGTGGCTGCCGGCTCAATGACACTGTCAATCTCGCCTCGTTCTGCTGCCAAGAAAGGGCTCGCCACGTTGTAGGTGTATTCGCTGGCTAGTCTTGCGCGCACTGCTGCAACGTCTTCACCTGCGGCTTCGGCTTCTTTGATCTCACCGCGGTAAAGGATATTGACTGCTCCTTGCCCGCCCATCACGGCAATTTCCGCAGTAGGCCACGCAAAGTTCAAATCTGCGCCCAGCTGCTTAGAGCCCATCACGATGTAGGCGCCTCCGTAGGCTTTGCGAGTGATGACGGTAATGAGCGGGACACTCGCTTCAGCGTATGCGTAGAGAAGCTTGGCTCCCCTGCGAATAACCCCAGTCCATTCTTGATCGGTGCCCGGCAGGTAGCCAGGAACATCGACAATCGTCAAGATCGGAATGCCAAACGCGTCACAGAATCGAACAAATCGGGCTGCCTTTTCGCCGGCGTCGATGTTGAGTGTCCCAGCCATGTGGTTGGGCTGATTGGCAATAATTCCCACCGAGTTTCCTTCAACGCGGGCAAAACCGATAACGATGTTGGGCGCGAAGAGGGGCTGAACTTCGAGGAACGAGCCGGAATCGACTACGCCTTCAATCACCTTGGTGACGTCGTAGGGGACCGACGGGCTGTCGGGTATCACGTCGTTGAGGCGTCGGTCGCGATCCGTGATTTCCAGGTCGGTTACTGAAGCGTAGATGGGGGCACCCGATTCGAAGTTATCGGGTAGGTACGAGAGCAAAACCCTGGCGTAGTCGAAAGCATCAGTTTCGTCACTTGCGAGGTAGTGCGAGACACCCGAGGTTTTGTTGTGGGTGAGCGCCCCACCAAGCTCTTCCATTCCGACGTCTTCACCCGTGACGGCTTTGATGACATCGGGGCCGGTGACAAACATCTGACTGGTTTTGTCGACCATGATGACGAAATCGGTGAGAGCTGGTGAGTAGACCGCACCACCTGCGGCAGGCCCACAAATAATCGAGATCTGGGGAATCACCCCCGAAGCTTGGGTATTGCGTTTGAAGATTTCGCCATATTTCCCCAGCGCAATAACGCCCTCTTGGATTCTGGCTCCCCCGGAATCCAAGATGCCTATGAGGGGGACTTTGGTGGAGAGGGCGAGGTCCATTACCTTGATGATTTTGTCGCCCGCGACCTCACCCAGCGAGCCTCCAAATACGGTGAAGTCTTGAGAAAATACAGCGACTTGCCGGCCATGAATGGTTCCCAGGCCTGTGACCACGGAGTCTCCGTAGGGGCGCTTAGCTTCCATCCCAAAAGCATGGGAGCGGTGGCGAGCGTACTCGTCTAGCTCAACAAAAGAGCCTGTGTCCAGCAGCTCTTCGATGCGCTCCCGAGCAGTCATCTTGCCTTTGGCGTGTTGCTTTTCGCGTGCAACCTCTTCACTCGCGGTTACGGCTTCGTGGTAACGCGCCTTGAGGTCCGCAATTCGTTCCGCCGTTGTGGACACGGGTGGGGCAGTCTTTTCCTCGGTCACAGCCTTTACCCTACTTGTTTTCCGCTATTTCCCTGGGGGAACAAAGCGATGGTTTTGCCATTTAGCTAGCTCCAGGCGCAACAACCGAACCTTGTGGCGGAGAGAATTAGGCAGCGCCAACTGCGCCATCTTCATCCGAAGCGGTGCTTGGTCAGGGTTCCAAGTCGCCCAGGATTGCCATTCGCGGTGGAGAGGATGCTCTTGCGCCATCCAATAACTCACAAACTTTTGTGCTCCCACAGGAGATGGTTTCCAGAGGGCCATGGCGTCGGCGGTAATGTCTGATGGTTTCAACACTTGCCGGATATCGGCAATCATGTCCCACTGGCTTGCCTGCGTGACCCACACCGGCTTCCCCATGACGCTCGCTTCCAAGCCAATCGTGGAGCGTTCGACGATGACATATGTCGCCGTCCGGATCAGGTCATAGGAATTAGCTGGCTGGTTATGCCAGTGAATGGTCAAGCCAGGATGCTTCGCTTTGAGCGCCAACACCTCTTCGGTCTCTCGAAGGAAGTATTCCCTGCTTTTTGATCCAAGGTTGGGATGAAGACGAAGGACGAGCGTGACACCTTTTTCTTCCAGGATGCTCATCATCGAGTCGAATGCTTCAAACTGGCTCGCCCAGCTGTCGATGGACCACATGGGCCCAAACGCTCGAAACTCGTCGAAGGATGACGCGAAGAAGACGGCGGTGGGGCTGTCTGAGGTGGGGATCACCTCGGTTGTGAGCGTTTCCCAGCCCTGTGAAAAATCGTTTGTCCCGCCGCCGATTGCCATCCGGTCGGCTAGCCAAGACTCTGCCTTTTCCTTGAGCGCGCGACCTTTCGGGAGGGGGAAACCCCCGAGGAGTTCGTCCTGTGAGGCAATACGGTCGTGGGGTTGTGTAGTGCCGAGATAGTAGGAGCTGGGAGTAGCCCGGCCATTTTCGTAAAGCAAAACCTCGATGCCTAGACGCTCGGCGACGAGTCGCGCTGCTTTTTGCCGCGACGTTCTTCCATTGGGGATGATCACCTGGTCTGGAGGCGAATTCGACCAGAGAGCGAAGAGGGAAAAGTAGGTGTCGAGCATCGCTTGGTGAAGCGCTGACTTTAGCTCGTGCGCTTCGGGGGTATCAGGGATGTGGTCTAGGCGAAAGTAGGTCAGTAGTTCTGATTCGAGCGCCTGATCGAGAGCTTGGCGATCACGCTTCAGAATTTTTGTGTTTTCTTTACTCGAGGGAAGGTCCACAAGCTGAACTCCAGCCTGTGTGAGGATGAGAGAAAAAGCGTGATCAAAGACAGTGTGGCCGAGAGCCTTCACAAGTTTGGTCGGCGGGAAACCCTGCCGGATGACTGTTGTTCGGCCAATATCGATCACGGTGACATCAGCACCTGCTCGAGAAGTGTCCGTTGCAAGAGAAACGAGCACCGACTGGCTTTTCGCGGTCGCCCCCGTGTAGTGAATGATGCTGACTGCGGTCATCGTTGAGCCCGTGATTTCAGGAAGTACACGAGCGGGTCTCCCAGAGCTCCGCCGTAGGCAAGGAACCTCATAAACCAACCGGCGAGGGCGCCCTTACCGGTGTGAAGCCGACCGCTGGTGAGAGCCCGTCTCGCCAAAGCACGCAGTTCCGCTGCCATGGAGGGCTGTATAGAAGAAAGTAGCTGTTCCTCTGCTTCAAACCAGGATTCCCAGGTGGGGTTGATGGTGAGCCAGGCTCTTCTGTGGCGACGAGCCAGGTGCCACGGTTTGATGGGTCCGGAGTAATGAATAATGCTGGCCCGGTTTCGCTCCACCGCATGGGCATGCCAACTGGAAAGGAAATTGAAGCGACTATCAACGACGACGTTGTTGTCGCTGTAAAGGGTGTTGAACAGGTACTGCTCAGAGCTGAAGCGCTTTTCGGGGAGGCTCTGGAGAGCATCAATCCAGGGTTTTCTTTTCTCCCGTGTCCAGCCCAAAACGCCTGCGTTGAAGCCCTCAAAGCGGGTGTGGGGACTGTCAATTTTCGCCGCCACAACAAGAGGGACCCCTTGATCGGCCCCATGGATAGAGCTGAAGATGTCGTCCCACCCGTTTCTAGCGACGGTGTCTAGATCGACCCAGAGGTGGGCGCTGGTCACCGCATCAGAAATGACGAATTTGGAAAAAGTGGTGATCGTGAGGTGACGCCGCTCGGTGAAAAGCGGATGCGGGGTGAGTTCGCGAATTTCGTAGGTGAGGCCTTGTGTGGCGAGGAACCGCTTCATTGCTTCGATGTTGGCTGGGGAGAGACGACCGCTGAAGTGTCCGATGATCAGATGGAAAGGAGCCTGTGCGGTGGTGACAAGCGAGTGGACAAGGACGAAAAAGGCATAGGCCATGTGGTCATCCAAAGCGATGGCCACCACATGGGTTTCATCTTTTTGCTTAGCCACAACACCCTAGATTCCGTTGCCGTTAGTGGAGGGGATGAGTTCCCCGTGGAATCCATTGTTTCAGTAGACCCAGACACCACGTCACAATTCGAGCTCCAGGTCCAAGGGTGGTGAGCACTTTCACAAGCCACAGACCGGAATGGTCGCGCTGCCACCGCAGGCGTCCTGTGGCCAGGGCGGCGCGTTGGAGCGACGAAATTTTTTCCGCTAGCGGGCCCGCCGTGATGTCCTGGATCAACGATCCCTCAGCAGCGAACCACTCAGACCACGGGCACCCATAGTCAACACAGCCTTTGGCAAGCCTTCTCCCCAAGTGCCAGGGTTTATGGGCGCCTGCGTAATGGATGATGTAGGGGAGGTCAGTCGGATCAAGTTGATCTATTCGGTAGGTCAGAGTGTTGTATTTTTCTGACACCCACGAAGCGGTTTCTGAATAGAGGTTATTGAAGAGTGCTTGTTCCTGTGTGTCAACAGAATCCATGAGCCTCAACGGCTCTTCCCATGTTCTCCGGGCGCCCTGGGGCCAACCCAACACGCCTGCGTTAAAGGCCATGGACTCGCGAGCAGTACCGGGAGATTCTCCGCGCTTGGCAACGACGAGGCCTTGTTTTTCTGAGCTGGCCTCAATCACTTCGAAGATGCTGTCCCACCCGGGGAGCGCCACTGTGTCGGCGTCTATCCAGAGGTGTGGATCGGTGATCGCATCGGAGAGAAGAAACTTCGCGAACGTGGTGGGTGAAATGTGGCCTTGAGTGATGAACAGGGGGTTGTGGGGCAGGGGCATGAAATCAAGGGGAATCTCGAGTGCGGCGGAAAGGGCAGACAAAGTATCTCGGTCCTGCTGGGGAAGGCTGTCTTCTAGGTACCCCACCGTTACCCTGAACCCTTTCGAGCTTCCTCGCTTCAGGGAACCCAGCAACACAGCCAGCGCATACGCCATCTGGGAATCGATTGCACAGACCACTCGGTGAGTTGTTGTCACGTGAAGAAGCCCTTGTTAGCCGCGTGCCAGATCGCGTTGCCAGGCAACCTGTCTTGATAGGCCCTCTTCGAGGTCAACGGTGTGGGTGAAACCAAGTTCTGCTTGAGCCTTGGTGGTATCCCCCATCGTTCTTACCTGGTCGCCTCGCGCGGTGGGGAGATGTTCGATATCGAGAGGTTGTCCGACGTGGCGACCAATAATGGCGAGTGCTTCGTTGATGGAGCGCTCAACATTCCCCGAAATGTTATAAACCTCGCCTGACCCGCCCAGCGTCAGAGCAGAAATCGTTGCAGCGACACAATCATCGATATACGTGTTTGATCTCGTTTGTTCTCCAGACCCATACAGGCTGATTGATTCTCCGGTCAGAGCTTGCTGAATGAATTTCCGGTAGGCCATATCAGGACGCTGGCCTGGCCCGTAAACCGAAAAGTACCGAAGCACTGTGGTGGGGAACCCTGAATCGCGCCAGTGCGCGAGGGCTAAGTTCTCGGCAGCAAGTTTTGTCACGCCGTAGGGAGACGCTGGGGCAAGGGGAAGGGTTTCATCTCCCGCGGCATTCTTCCCATAGACCGACGAGGTTGAAATCTGGACAAACTTCTCGAGATTCCAGTGGTGGGCCGCTTCGATCACTCGGGCAGTGGCGCCAAGGTTGCAACTCTCATAGAGAGCAAAGTCGCTCCAACTCAGGCCTAGGCCTGGCATTGCTGCTTCATGGATAACGTGCGTGATATCTGAGGGAAGGACGGAGAGGTCATCACAGCGCAGATCGAGTCCATGTGGTTCGATTCCATCGAGGTCGGACAGCACCTCCCAGCGGGCCGCTTTTTCATCCGCTGGATACAGGCCCCCGAGGAGAGCGTCCACCGCCACAACACGGTGTCCTTGCTCGCTGAGTGCCCTCGCGACCGAAGAACCAATGAATCCGGCGGCGCCGGTAACAAGAACTTTCACGAATACACCCTGTCATACCCTGTGACGACTGCTCCAGGGCTAAACACCCGAGATGCGGTGGCACTGAGCGACAGACGAGCCTTTGCTCGAGGGCCTTTGCTTGCTTCAGCGCCCACTCGCAGGAGCTGGACGAGCTCCTGCGTCGTGGAAAAAACTTCGCCAGCACCCAGTAGGTTCACCAGCTCTGGCATCCCTCCAACGCCCGCAACAAAAGATGGGCATCCCTGCGAGGCCGCTTCAGGAACGACCAGGGGGGCATTTTCCGCAAGAGAAGATACGACAAGCACATCGGTTCCCGCGAATACCTCGGCAAGTTCGTGAGGTGATTGCTCACCGAGGAGGATGATGTTGGATGATGCAAAGCTCGCTCCTCCGCGTCCTGCGAGAAGGAGCTGGAAGCGGAGCGATGTTCCAAAGGCTTCGGTGAAGGCGCTAACGGTCTGGGCAACATTCTTCACGGGGTCATCAAGGTTTTTCGCAACGACAACAACGCGGAAGGTTTCTGGTCCTGTTGCTTTCTCACTCCTGGGACCGTGAGTGAAAAATTCTGGGTCGATGGGATTTGCTTGGACAGAGATATTTCGGTCTGACAAGAGGGGGCTTTCAGCAGCAAGCTCGGCCAGCCATGTGCTGGGAGCGACGATGGCCAGATTCGGTAAAGAATCGACAAACTCACGCTTTCGCCTCAGGTTTCGCTCCACTAGCTTGTCAAAGACTGGCCTGACGGCAGGGCACTCGCCACATCCCTGGGTGAATCGATCGCATCCCAGCGAATAGTGACAAGCCCCCGTAAAGGGATTCATGTCGTGCAGTGTCCACACGACCTTGGTTGCGTGAGGCAGGAGCTCAACAAAGTCGTTGGGGAGGACGCCATTGATTCCATGAAGATGCAGAACATCAAGTGAGTCGAGCGGGGGGAGTCCAGGGCCCGCAACACCGTCTCTCAGCAGGCTGATGGGAGCGTCGAAGCCCGGCTTTTTGATGATGGCGTCGTCGATTCCGGCCGCGAGCGTGTGACGGGGGGCTGAAAATGGCTGGGCTCGCAAGTCCCTGTTGATGACGTGGTGGAAATCTGCGTGATTTCCCTGAGCCGTTTGCTCGTATTGGAGGATTTTTGCCACGGCACCGGCCCCGCCAGAGCGGGAAAAGTTCACGTGAAGAATCGTTCGGGGCACAGCACTACGCTAGTTGGAAACGCTTGTCTAAGGAGTATCTGTGGGTTTTCCGCGATGTGCTCCCGTTGTCCTCCTGGGCTACCATCGACCAGAAATGACCGCTCAGGTGTTCCAGAAAATTCGTGAGGCTAAGCCTCAACACCTATTTCTTGTGATGGATGGGCCCAAACCGAACGACGACGGCGACGCCGATCTGGTGGCCAAGACTCGGATCGCTGTCGCGGGTATTGATTGGGATTGTGAGGTTCACAAGGTGTTTGCCTCGACGAATCTGGGGCTGAAGAAGCGTGTTTCCAGCGGCTTAGACGAGGTCTTCAGGCATGTGGAGGAAGCAATCATCATTGAAGATGACTGCCTTCCCTCAGCAGATTTTTTCAGCTATGGGACCGAGTTACTTGAGCGCTATCGCGGAGAAGAAGCCGTGGGGATGGTGAGCGGGTCTTCGAGGCTTCGAGGGGCACGCGTGAGCCCATACTCTTACGACTTTTCCACGGATGTCCGAATTTGGGGTTGGGCGACGTGGGGTCGAACCTGGCGTAAGTTTTCCGACAGCGGCGACCTCGATCGGCACTGGAGCCCAGAGCAGCAAAGCACAATCGTGGCAAAATTTCCCTCTGGGGCTCGGGCCGCAGCGATGAAGAAGATGCTGGCGGAAGAGAAAAGCCTCGATTCTTGGGCACTCCCTTTTGTCGTTCACTGTGTAGCCCAGGGGTACTTGAACCCCGTTCCTGCGCGAAACCTGGTGACCAACATCGGTTTGGGCCCCAGCTCTACTCACACCCGTTTCGAAAGTTGGGTGGCACATCAGGAATCTGAAACCCTTGATTTTCCCCTCGATCATCCGGCAGAGATCAGGCCAAACCCCGAACTTGATCGGGTGGAGTCAGCTGGTGACGCACGAGAAATGTGGGCGTATCCCCTTCGACACCCGCTGGATGCCACAGCGAGAGTGTTCAGGTATTTCGCTTTGCTCTTAAGGCAACGCCTGGGGTCATAGCCCGGAGGGTCAAGAATTTCCCGATAGATTGGGGGATATCAGTCACAGAGCGAATTGAAAGTTGGAAAGCGAACCGTGAAGAAGGCCCTCATTACCGGAATCACCGGCCAAGATGGCAGCTATCTTGCCGAGCTTCTGCTCTCAAAAGGTTACGAAGTTCACGGTATCGCGCGGCGCTCCTCAAGCCCCAACACTCAGCGGATAAACCACCTCATCACCGATGAATCCTTAATGGATTCGAAACTCTTCCTTCATTACGGCGATCTCAGTGACAGCTCACGCATGATGGCGCTCGTTGGATTGGTGGCTCCGGATGAGGTTTATAACCTTGCTGCTCAGTCGCATGTTCGCGTCAGCTTCGATGAGCCTGAGCTCACAGGTAGCACCACCGGTTTGGGATCCATTCGCCTGCTGGAGGCCATTCGGTTGTCTGGCTCCAACGCCCGCTTTTATCAAGCGTCTAGTTCTGAGATGTTTGGCGCTTCGCCGCCACCACAAAACGAGGAAACGCCGTTTTACCCCAGGTCCCCCTATGGCGTGGCCAAGGTCTACTCCTACTGGATTACCAAGAACTATCGCGAAAGCTACGACATGTTCGCAACCAATGGCATCCTGTTCAACCACGAGTCTCCCCGCCGGGGGGAGACTTTTGTGACCAGGAAAATCACGTTGGCGGCCGCTCGGATCAAAGCGGGCCTTCAGGACAAACTTTTTATGGGCAACCTCGACGCAGTCCGCGACTGGGGTTATGCGCCCGAGTACGTAGAGGGCATGTGGCGGATGCTTCAAGTCGACAATCCCGGTGACTTTGTGGTTGCCACAGGCACTGAGTACTCTGTCAAAGACTTCCTTGGCTTCGCCTTCGGTCATCTCGGGTTGGATTGGGAAAAGTTTGTTGAACTCGATCCCCGGTTCCTTCGTCCGACCGAGGTCGACTCTCTCATCGGGGACCCCAGCAAGGTGATTGCTGCGACTGGCTGGAGCCCCGGTGTCCTGCCGCCACAGCTGGCCCAAATTATGGTGGAGGCAGATGTTCAAGCAGTTTCACAGGGTGTTTCCGCTGGGCTCGGCGCCCCTCACAGTGCGTAGTCGGTGAGCTAATCAT